>Ga0334890_1000653_pt1 | contig 58482 bp, 51 predicted proteins | sample GraSluR1_MG_3_FD_207220 | JGI IMG/M metagenome (GOLD analysis project Ga0334890, IMG submission 207220) | Sludge microbial communities from methane-producing bioreactor in Wageningen University, Netherlands - Granular Sludge_31_08-R1 | ecosystem: Engineered > Bioreactor > Anaerobic >... | reverse complement strand
GGCCAGTTTGGATCATTTCCTTTTGCAAGATTGACCAGTGATCTACCATCGAGACCTTGTGGTATCTCCAAGCCTGCCAACTCACAAAGGGTGGGAAAGAGGTCGATGCTGCTGATATTCTCTGTTACTACGGTGCCCTGTGGTAAATACTTGGGAGCTCTTATGATGAATGGAACCTTTACAGAACCTTCAAAGAATTTTTGTTTTTCCCAGATGCCATGCTCACCTAATTGGTCTCCATGATCGGACAGATAGACAATGATCCAATCATCCAAATCCTCCCCTGCGTGTTTCAAGGAGTCAAGCACTTGTCCAAAGTGAGCATCCATTCCCTCAACCATGCCATAATATGCGGCTCTGGCCCGTCTGACTGTTCGTTGGGAGATATCCTTGCCGGCTTGCAACGGTACATTCGGCCAAGGGCTTGTTCCCAAGAATGGATGGTCAAACGGTTCTTCAACGGCAAAGGACTCCACCCTGTTTACATAATAGGAGAAACGCTCTTCACTGCAGAAATAGGGATAATGAGGATCATGCAGACCAACATACATAAGCGTAGGATGTTCTCGATCATGCCGGTCATACCATGTCCCATTGAAATGATCATCCACCCATAACGAGGCTCCTTGGACTGAAAGCACATCCTGACCTCTGGTTCTTCCGACTCCTGCTCTTAACAGCTCTTTTGCGTCAGACCACTTCTTCGTGCCTTCGTAGTTGAGGCTGTCATAATCGTCATGCTCTGCTTTATAGAAGTCTTGTGCCTTGTTTTCTATATGGTGATAGCAAACATCCCCTACAGGACGGCTTTGCCAGCCTACCAGCTGGTCATATCCTTGCAGATGCATCTTTCCAAATCCGACGGTGCGATAGCCATAGCGTCCAAATTGTGTTGCATAGGTGGGATATTTATAATCCAAGCCCTTCCACCCTTCACAATTGCAAGTTTTCGGATATTGTCCTGCCATGATGCATTGCCTTGCTGGAACACATATGGGGCTGGGGGTATATGCATTGGAAAACACCACACCAGTTTCTGCCATCCAATCCAAGGTAGGGGTGCGAACGACCTTATCCCCTGCAAACCCTGCAACATCTGATCGATGTTCATCACTCATAAGAATCAGCACATGAGGTTTTTTATTCATAACTCCTCCTTCCTCAATGGTACAGGAGCGAGGGTGAGAAATATATTGGAAGATTTTTCATGGATGGGATTAACTTGCTGAAAAAAATAATGTCCGGCCTGTCGGGGGCCGGACAAATAGGATACTGGCCAACTATCAGGCCTTATAAACAGGAAGATCCTGATAGGAGGTATGAAGTAAGTGGTGAGCCTTCTCACTCAGTGGCTTCTCGAGGAACTCCTCGTACAACTTGTGAATTGACTCATTGTGGTGTGAACAACGGACTTTGCTATTCTTATCATCTGCATAGAGACCTGCAGAACGTTCGACGCGAAGTTCATCATTTGCACCGTAAGGCTGACCACCTCCAGCAATACAACCACCGCGGCATGCCATCACTTCTATGAACTCGTAAGGAGCCTGCTTTCCTTCTGCCTTGGCTGCACGGATCTCGTCCATAACTTCCTTGACATGGGTTAAGCCATGAATGACTGCCACTCGAATCGGGGTGCCATCAAAATCTACGGCCCCTTTCTTTACCTCGGAAAGTCCTCGTACGGACTCGACCTCAATATGTTCGAGTTCTTTGCCGGTTACTACATGGTAGGCAGTACGTACTGCTGCTTCCATTACGCCGCCGGTTGCACCGAAGATGGTACCAGCTCCGGAGTATTCTCCGATGGGGCTGTCAGCCTCTTCTTCCTCGAGATGGAGGAAATCGATGCCGCTTGATTTGATCAGACGAGCAAACTCGCGGGTGGTTAACACAAGATCAACATCCTGATAACCACTTGAGTGCATGTGCTCATCGCGAATTGCCTCATATTTCTTTGCAGTACAAGGCATGATGGCTACGGTATAGAGCTTTGCAGGGTCAACACCCATCTTCTGTGCAGTATACGTCTTTTCAATGGCACCAACCATTTGCATCGGACTCTTTGCACTGGAGACATGATCAAGCAAATCGGGATAGTACTTCTCTACATAATCTACCCAGGCAGGACAACACGAGGTCATCTGTGGAAGAGCTCCACCCTTTGTCAGGCGTGCAACCAATTCGCTGCCCTCTTCCATGATGGTAAGGTCAGCACCGAAGTTGGTGTCATGCACTGCAACAGCACCGAGTCTGCGGATGGCAGAATAGATTTTCTTCGTCGTAACGGTTCCAGCAGGAAGACCGAAAGACTCGGAAAGACCAACACGGATGGAAGGAGCGATCTGCACGACCACCTGCTTGTTCGGGTCCTTGACTGCACTGCGGAAGCTATCGGTCTCATCTTTCTCGTAGATGGCACCGACGGGGCAGTGAGCAGCACATTGTCCACAGCGAACACAGGGGCTGTCCTCGAGCTGAAGCATGGCAGCTGGAGCCATTACAGTACCGTCGCCTCGGCCGATGAACTCAAGGGCGAATACACCCTGCATATCCTGACAGACCTGTACGCAACGACCGCACTTGATACACTTCTCAGGATCGAGAACGATGGAAGCTGAAGAGGTATCCTTCGGTCGATCACTGATGCGGGATTCAAACGGCTGTTCCCTGATACCAAACTCAACAGCAAGATCCTGCAATTCACATTCTCCATTGCGGATACAGGTCAAGCAACTGGAGGGGTGATTAGAGAGAATCAATTCAAGGATTGTTTTTCTAACTTCGAACAACTCGGCATCATGCGTAATGACACTCAAGTTCTCACTTACCGGGGCAGCACAAGCACGGATGATCTTCGCACTTCCCTCCTGCTTCACGATACACAGACCACAGGAGCCAAAGGGCTTGAGGTCATCGTGGTAGCAAAGGGTTGGGATCTTCACTCCAGCCTTCTTTGCTGCATTCAATACGGTTGTTCCCTCTTCAACCTCGACAGGGATTCCGTTTATTTTAACATGTACGATACTCAATTGTTTCCTCCTGTACGATCCTAGTGGATTTCGACGGCGCCGAACTTACAAGTCTCCATACAGACACCACACTTGATACAGACAGACTGGTCAATGATGTGGACTTGCTTTCGTTCACCAGTGATTGCAGCGACCGGGCACTTACGTGCACAGGCGGTACATCCGATACACTTCTCTGCATTGATTGTGTACTTGACCAATTTCTTACAAGTGCCGCTTGGGCAGCTCTTGTCAACAATGTGGGCAAGATACTCGTCCTTGAAGTGCTTGATCGTAGAGAGGACCGGATTGGGGGCTGTCTGCCCCAACGCACAGAGAGAACCTTTCTTCATGGCTTCGCCGATGGTCTCAAGTGTCTCGAAGTCCTTCATTGTGCCATTTCCTATGGTAATCTTCTCCAAGATATTGCAAAGTGATTTTCCACCAATTCTACAAGGAGCACATTTTCCACAAGATTCATCGACAGTGAAATTCAGATAGAACTTTGCCACGTCGACGATACAGTCATCCTCGTCCATGACAATCATACCGCCACTACCCATCATCGAGCCGATGCGTACAAGGGAGCCAAAATCGATGGGTGTGTCCAAGTCATCTTCTGTGATAACGCCGCCAGAGGGGCCGCCAGTCTGAACTGCCTTGAATTTCTTGTTGTTGGCAATACCACCACCGATATCGTAGATGATTTCGCGCAAGGTGGTCCCCATTGGAACTTCAACCAAACCGGAGTTGCGGATTTTGCCGGTGAGTGCAAAAACCTTGGTACCCTTACTGTCTGCAGTACCAATCTTGTTGAACCAGTTGCCACCCTTGGTGATGATTACAGGGATATTCGCCCAGGTCTCAACGTTGTTGATGACAGTCGGCTTGCCCCAAAGTCCTTTTACAGCTGGGAAGGGGGGACGGGGAGTAGGCATACCTCTATGACCTTCGATTGAGTGCAATAAGGCTGTTTCCTCACCACATACAAAAGCACCGGCTCCGAGACGGATCTCGATATCAAAATCAAATCCACTTCCAAGAATGTTGCTGCCGAGCAAACCATACTCTCGAGCCTGCTTCATTGCAATCTCAAGACGGTGAATGGCCAAAGGATACTCTGCTCTGATATAGATGAAGCCTTTATTTGCCCCGATGGTTTTACCACAGATGGTCATGGCCTCAAGTACTGAATGCGGATCTCCTTCAAGAGTGGAGCGGTCCATGTAAGCACCCGGGTCGCCTTCGTCAGCATTACAGACGACATACTTGGTATCGTTCGCTGCCTGTCGAGAGAAGTTCCATTTCATCCAGGTGGGGAAGCCTGCACCGCCACGACCGCGCAGTCCGGCAGTCTTCAGCTCTTCAATGATATCCTCACCGGTCATCTCAAAAAGAGCCTTCTCCAGTGCCTGATATCCTTCTCGAGCAATGTACTCGTCAATGTTCTCCGGATCGATGAATCCACAGTTGCGCAGTACAATTCTGAACTGCTTCTGGTAGAACTTGATGTCTTCCACCTTGGCGTGTTTACGACTCGATTCCTTGTCATACAGCAATCGAGCAACTTCACGGCCTTTGATGACATGTTCACTGACAAGCTCTTTTGCATCCTCAGGCTTTACCTTTACATAGAAGGAGTCCTCAGGAAGAATCTTGACAATGGGGCCTTGCTCACAGAAGCCAAAACAACCTGTCTTGACTATTTGTACTTCATCAGCAACTCCCTGTGCCTTACATTCCTCTATCAGGTTCTGGTAAATCTGGTCTGCACGGCTGGATTCACAAGCAGTTCCTCCACAGACCAAAATATAGTTTCTGAACGCCATTATTTACCCCCATCCTTCTTGATGATGTCAGCTGCAGGACGATCGAACATATGGTCGGTCACCAACTGCTTGCCAATGATGTGCTGCTCAACAATCTTGCGAGCGGTTGCAGCATCCACTTTTCCATATATCACATCAGGCATGCCTGGAACGATAACCTCGATGGTTGGTTCCACATAACACAGGCCCATGCATCCGGTCTGGGTGACCGAAACATTATCAATATGCTTTTCTTCAAGAACTTCAAGAAAGGCATCCAGCACAGGCTTTGCTCCAGCGGCGATACCGCAGGTTCCCATGCCAATAATGATGCGAGAGTCCTTGCCCTCGATATCACGTTTTTGCAGTTCGTTCTGCTTTTTGTCTCTGAGCCTTCTCAGCTCCTCTAGTGTCATTTTTGCCATGTTCACATCTCCTGTTGTTTGGACTGCGGCGAATCTATTTGCATATGCAGAGCAATTACTGATCGTAGTTGCAGGACATCCTCTTCTTGGCTGGCGATGTATTGTCTGAGCAAGCTCAACGTTCCGCTGGTGTCCATCGGCCCCAAGATATCCTGAAGCTCATCCTTATCCAGCGTATACATGCCACTTCCTTTTTCACTCTCAACACTCCTCTGTATCACCAATGATCTGGACAGGGGGTGGGATAGAAGCGCCACGAAAACTGATGTCAAATCCCCTATAGGGGGAGCATCGAGGTGTTCCAAGTTGAATGAAAAAACAACCCGGGTACCTTTGCCAACTTCCGATTCCAGGTTGAAGGTTCCCTCACAAGCATCTGTTGCTTGATAGAGAAAGGGTAAACCCAAGCCAACCTTTCTTTTTTTGTGCTTTATTCCATCGGTATAAAAGGGATCAAGCACACGTCTCTGAGTTTCTGCATCCATTCCTTTGCCATTGTCTTGAACTGAACAATAGAGAATGTTAGATGTTTCCTGTACAACCAGTTCAACCTGAGAACTCTCAGCTTCAAACGAGTTTTGTACGATATCCAAAAGGAAATCACCTACGCAGATATGCATGAAAACGCCTTACGGTCCTATTTGAACTTTGCAATGATTCCGGCGACCTGGTCTTTGGTGACCTTACCGAAAACTTCTCCACCGACAGTCATTACCGGAGCAAGTCCGCAACAACCTACACATCGAACAGCTTCCAAGGAGAATGTGCCGTCATCGGTAACACCTCCAACTTCCAGCTTCAACTGCTTGCACAGCTCATCGATGAGTGCCTGACCACCTTTAAGATAACAGGCTGTACCCATGCACACTTGAATGTTGTGCTTTCCGGGCTTGGTCAGCTTGAAGAAGTGGTAAAATGACACGACTCCCCAGATGGTAGCTAGCGGTACATCAAGAAGCTCAGCCACCTTATCGGCTGCTTCACGGCTGATATAGCCGTGCTCTTGTTGTACCCTGTGCAGTACCATGATGAGATTACCCTGCTTGGTCTTCCATTCCTTGATGAATGCTACCAGTTCGGGTGAGAACGTAATTCCGTTAGTTTCCGACATGTAACCTCCAGTACCCAAATAAACGTTGCGACTATCCTATCACTTTTTACAGTGGTTTGTACATAACATTTCCTCTTTTAATAGCAATCGCGGTAGCAAGACTCAATTTTTTTTCACAATATATTGACCTGTATTGTATTTTAATGTACATTATTTCACATAACTAGGAGAGTTAGCCATGAACAATGACCAACTAATACGAATCACCCGTTACTTCAGATCACTTAATCGGCTCAAAACTATCGGACTTGAGAAAGTGTTTGCACACAATCTTGCTGATGCTGCTGGTGTTTCAGCTGCTATTGTGCGTAAGGATTTCTCACAATTAGGCATTCACGGCCAAAAAAGAGGTGGCTATGAGATCCATGACTTGCTCGATTCTCTTGGAAGCATCTTAGGCAAAGGAGATAGCCAGAACTGCATCATCGTCGGTTGCGGCAGAATCGGGAAAGCCTTGATGCATTACAATGGATTCGAACCGGATGGAATTCGTATCGTCGCAGGATTTGACAGCGACCCCTTGGTATATAGTGATGCCTCTCATCCAGTGCCCATCTACCCTATCAGCAGAATAGATGAGGTTGTTGAGGCGCTTGATGTTACTGCTGGAATCATCACTGTCCCTGAGCAGGCCGCTGCCGACAGTTTTGACCGTCTCATCAAGGCAGGGGTCATGGGCATCCTGAATTTCAGCCCGATCACCCTCAAAGCCCAGACGCTTGAGGACGGGCGTACACCCGTAGTTCACAACATCAACATTGCGCTGGAGTTGGAACAGATTTTTTATGAACTAAAATTCCCAAAGAGTTGACGTCATCTGCACTTAAGGGTCAGCATCACCGGAAGGTGGTCGCTGACCCCACTTTTTAAGGCCAGATTCCATGCATCCGGTCTTCCGTCGCTTGCGAGCGTACGAGAGGGAGCACAAATGCAGAACGCATCAAACTCCCATCCCCTGCGGTCATAAATCTTGTCATTGCCCAATATCTGGTCATACCTATGCCACTTTCCATCCCAGTTGCAAGAACCTTCATGATCAAAGGTCAGCTCCTGATCGAGGTAAGGAGCATACCAAAGCCGTGGCCCAAGCAGGTGCTTGTTGCCTGTTATCCCCAGCGAACCATTTTCGATCAACGCCGGGGCGCGAGGGTGGGTATAGTCAACCAACGCAGTAGGAACTCCCCCACTATGCCATATGGTATCAGGATTTTCATTGAAGTCACCGCAAAGGAGCAGCAATGCATCATTTTGATGTTGCAAGGGTTCTCGCAGGGCTTTGATCTGCAAAAGACGTTGAGCTTCCGTTTCGAAAAAATCACCTTTTTGACTCTTTGCATGCAAGGCAAAGATGATTATGGATGAGCGGATCGTTTCGATTTCCACTTCCAATACACTACGGAATTGCTGCCCTCCATGCACTACACAATTTGTTATTGGATGCCTGCTTACTACCGCCACGGCAATGGCAGACCCCTCATCCTTGCTGCACGCATACCAACGGTATCCTCTTCTTTTCAGATGGAAGGTAAGCAAGTCTTCTATGACGTTCGCACCTTCCACTTCCTGGAACACCAATACATCAGGATAGGACAGAGCAGGATCGAGCACTACGGAGGAGAGTGTACGTAGTCGTTGCCGGTAGGAACTCAGGTTCCAAAGTTTTGGATCCTTGTACTCTGGATATTCATCACCATCGATGTTGGCATCAAAGAGATTCTGTACATTATAGGAGACCACTCGAAACGTATGCTCATCAGAAGGGAGGTCACAACTGCAGCTTGTAGCTAAAACCAATGAAAGCAATATGAGAATCAACATACATCCTAAGAGATGTCATGCACATAATTGCTTCAGCTTTTTGCGTTCTTTCCAAGTGAATAGCTGAAATACAGCATTGCAACGGCATCCTGGATATCGAACCTTTTTATATCCATTTCCTTGGCACGGAGCAATCCAATCTTTAGGTTTTCAAAGCACTTGTCATGGGAAACGTCACAGCTTTCCAATATTTCAATACAGATGCTACGCAGAATATCCCACCTCTGTTGGGCAAAACAGGAAATGATTTCTGAATAGTATTGGTCAACCTGATTCAGATCTCTCGCCTCTGTCAAGAAAGGAGAGAGGAAGTCTTTCGGGACACCAAGATTCATTTGTTCATACAACTGCGAAAGCCTTGGCGAACCAAACTTCAAAAAGGATGCCAGGACAGCATATCGTGTCTGTCGGAAGGTTGCACTGCGTCCTTGTTCGATGGAGATGAAGAATTCCTGATAAAAGCTCCCTTGCTTGTCCATGAATCGTTTGGCGATCAGATAGTCAATAATCTCGTCGATGTGTTTTGCTGCATGGCTCAGTTCATTGACCAGAGGCAGGTATTCAGCACTCTCTGTGATTCTGGATAGACTCTTGCTGGCCATCGATCGTACAGAGGCCCAGCGACCATGCATCATCAAATGAACCAAGGCCTCTCTCGCTCTCTCTTCCTTGCGGTATGAACCCAAAGCTGCGATTGCATCCAGCTGCACATAAGAATCATCATCCTTGGCAACTTTTATCAAATCATCGAGCAATGTTTTTCTTGGGCGGTCCCCAAGGGTCCTGACAGCTTCAAGTTTGTCAGAGGAAAACGGACTGGCGAGCATTTGCCTCAATTCACTGGTTGCAAAGTTGTTGAAGTTACCCCCAAGAGAGAGCATCAAAAATCTGCGTTTTGCCGGGTCTGTGGTCCTTTCCAGCTTTTCAATCATCGACACAGCCCTCAACCCATGCATCGAGAAAATGACCTGGGCCGCTGCTTGTGAGGAATAGGCACCAATCTCCTTCAACCTCGTCGCAACAAGGATCTCAATGCTGGTCAGTACAATGGCAAAGAGGAACACGAATGTATAGCCATTGCCAACAGTCTGGTTGCCTACCACAAACAGCGTTCTCGCTACATTGCCAAAATCAGCAAGAAGACCGCTGATAATTCCTACACAGAATGCCACAATGGCTATGACGAAGTTCACCATCGAGTTGAAGGCAACTGATTCATCGTCAGGCATGACCTGGGCAACGAGCCTGAAGACGAGCAAGCTTACCAAGGCTACAAAAAAGTTGGTAAAGAACCCCAGGATGAAAAACCACACAGGATGAACCGATGGGGTGATCAAGACCCATACCATAAAAAAGAATAGGGAAAAAATTGTGGAGAACAAGACCAAGGGCCGCGATCCGAGGCGGTCGGAGAAGTGTTTGCTTATATAGCTTGCTGCCATGACAGAGATTCCAAGCACCACAGAATATACTACGACCAACGAGCTCGAAAGACCCAGTTCAATCCGTAAAAAGGGTGTTGTCAAGGCAAAGACAACAGCGACGGCTGTTGCAAGCCAGCGCAAAAAGAGGCGCCTTCTGAAAGACTCTTGCGCCATCGCTTCCTTGAGCAAGACAAGGACGGTGCGTCCTTTCTTGTACTCGATGGTACTGCGCGAGGGGATGCGTGACATTTCATGGGAAGCAAAAAAGTTTACAAAGACACCGAGTATCTGGAGCACGACAAGGCCGAATACTCCGCTGAAGCGTTGCACCCCAAGCACCAAGGCAGTGAGACACCGAATAACCAAGGATGAGCTTTGGTAGGCGACATTGACATTGGCCACCACTTTTCCTCGATTGGAGACACTGCTGATATTCTTCAGGGTGGAATCATTCAAGGCTATTCCCACCATGCGGAATATGTTGAACAGGGTATAGACCAACAGCAGAAGCAATACGGCGATATTGCCGGTTACAAAGAAGAGTCCGAGATATCCGAAGCAGACCACCCCGCGTAAAACCCAGACCAGGGACTGTACCTTGATCTGGTTTCGGCCTTTGAATATTTGAGGTACAAAGGGCAGGATGATACCTGCAATGAATGCGGCTGATGAGATGTAGCCCAAGGCAATATTGCCCGCTCCAAAATGGATGGCAAGCAAGTAGACGATGGTATCGCCAAGCAGGCTGTAGGCTACTCCGTTGTACAGCTCTTGACGGTACATATGCTTGCGACCGACCTTTTTTTCCGCCTCACTGAGGTATTTGGTCTTTGCCATGTGTACTTACAGATCACTCCTTTGGGTGACAATCCGATCGACCAAGCCGTAATTGAGGGCTTCATTTGCTGACAACCAGTGATCACGTTCGGTATCTTCACGTACTTCTTCCAACGTTTTTCCTGTCTCTTGGGCAATCAGGGCATCGAGTTTCTGCCGAAGCTTCTCAAGATGCTGGGCATGAATCTCAATATCAGTGGCTACTCCGCGCATGCCGCTCATCGGTTGGTGGATGAGATATGTTGAGTTTGGCAGGGCCAAGCGTCTCTCTTTGGGGACAGCGAGCAAGACCAAAGCGGCGGCACTGGCCACCAAGCCCATGCCGATCATGGTGACTTCCGCATTGATGAAGCGCGCCATGTCAAAGATGGCGTATCCTGCATCGACGTCCCCTCCGGGGCTGTTGATGAAAATCTTTATCGGCTCGTTGCTTTCGTCTTCGAGAATAAGCATCTGCTTGATGACAGCTTCAGCACTATCCTTGTTGATCTCACCTGAGAGCAGGATGCTTCTTGTCTTCAAAAGCTTTTCTTGTATTTGTGGATCTGGATTTACAGGTTTCTTTTCTTCTTGTTGTGGCATACAAAAGCCCCTCTTTGCTACGTTTTTGGTGTATGGCACCATTTGCAGTATACACAGATACTCAGGACTGTGCAAAGGCATATGCCGCTAAAGAGACAAGCAAATGTATAATTGTTATTAATATGGGCAGGCAAGGCATTCAGTAGGCACAAAAGGCTTTGAACGCTATACTGCAAATCAGGAGAATAGAATATGAAATGTGCCACTGTTGCCATCATCGGCCGTCCTTCATCAGGGAAGAGCACCCTGCTCAACACAATTTGCGAGATGAAGGTATCAATTACTGCATCAACACCCCAAACCACCCGCAACGCGATCAGGGGAATATATACCGATAAACGTGGGCAGCTGATTTTCACCGATACTCCAGGTTTTCATCTCAGCGAGAAGACCCTGAACAAAAGACTGCAGGAGACCGCCCTCAAGAGCCTTGAGGAGAGTGATGTCGTTCTCTATATGATCGACCCCAAGCGTAGCGCCGGTGAAGAGGAGTTGGCTTTGGTCTCTCACGTTGCCAAACTGAAGACTCCGGTTGTGTGTGTAATCAACAAAGCCGATATCATCAGGGACTCCGAGGAGAAAGAAACCCGAGCTTTTCTTGCAGAACATCTTGAAAACAGCACAGTGCTCAAGGCCTCAGCCAAGGTGGATGAGGGCGTCGATGAAATCCTCATCGAGCTGTTCAAGCACGCTCCCGAAGGAGAATTGCTCTATCCTGAAGATGCCTATACCGACCAGAACCTTGAATTTCGCATCAGCGAGATCATCCGCGAGAAAGCAATCAACCTTGTAAGTGAAGAAATCCCTCACGCCATCTACGTGACCATTGAGGACATTGAACATTCTGAAGAAACAAACTCCATTTGGGTACGTGCGGCAATCATCGTGGAGCGCGAAACCCAAAAGGGCATTGTCGTGGGCAAGGGAGGGGCAAACATCACCAAGATTCGAAAGGGCTCTGAGCCCGAGATCCGACAAATCTTCCCGGGCAAGAAGCTCCGACTCGACCTCAGGGTGAAAGCCCAGGACAAATGGAGAAACAACTCCGTCGTCCTGGACAGGATTCTTCGTTAGCGAAATAAAACATCTCTTAGGCTTCAACAATCTTGGAGTGAACTGGCAAAAGCTTCCATCATCAAGGCGGCTACTGCTGCACCTGGATCAAGCAAAGCTCTGGAGGCCTCCCCTCTTGTTGCAGCCCGACCATGAACAGCGAGCATACCTTGTGTCGATTCAAATCCATCTTGCGCTGCAACAGCCCCTGCTGCAGCAATATTCTTAGCATCAAGACCTGAGGCAACAGCCTCTTTCATAGCCACAATGGAAGGATATAGACCGTCTAGGAAGGTCTTCTCTCCTACTTTTGCCTTCCCTCGGTTACTCACTCCATCAAAAAACGACTCAAAAAGCGCGACGTACTCTTCTTTCTGGACAGATGTCTTTCCTTTAAACGTCTTTCCCACCTGCATCAAGCCGCTAGCCATGAGGGTTCCCATGGTAGAAGGTACTGCTACAGACATTGCTTTGCCTGCTGTATAAAAGAGTTTGCCCACATCCTTTTCATCGCTCTGTTTGATGCTTTCATAAGCAGCCTTGAATCCATCAGACATCGTAAGGCCCAGATCTCCATCCCCTACAACACTGTCAAGATCAATCAAACGTTCCCTGTTAGCAGCCATCAATGAGGATGCATTTGCAAGAAAATTTTTTACTTCCATGATGCTATCCTCCTAAAGCTGTACAAAAAATGGAGTCTGTGCTGGAGCATCCAGATAGGTTTTCAACTCTTCATCCAACTTTAGCAAGGAGATGGAAAGTCCGGCCATTTCCAAGGATGTTGCATATTCACCAACATAAAATCGATGAACCTTGATCCCCAATGAAGAGAGATGCTCATTGATTTTTCTGACCACAATATATTGCTCGTCTACAGGGGTAGCTCCCAGTCCATTTACCAAGACAGCAACTTCATCACCTTTTTTATAGGGTAAATCAGAGACTATCTGATCAAGCATCTCTACAGTGATTTCGTCTGCCGTCTCCAGTTTTCCTCGGCGGATTCCGGTCTCTCCGTGGATTCCCATTCCAATTTCCATCTCATCGTCCCCGAGTGAAAATCCTGGTTTCCCTACTCGTGGTACTATGCATGGAGTAAGAGCCACACCCATGGTCCTTACATTATCGGATGCCTTTTGTGCAATACGTTTCACCTCATCAAGGCAGAGCATTGCATCTGCTGCCCCTCCTGCACATTTATACACGAACACAATGCCGGCCACCCCGCGTCGGGTACTCTTTTGTCCAGGTGCTGAAGGTCCTGCCGAGGCAACATCATCTGCACCAACTACGCTTTCGACACGAATATCGTCTTCAAAATCAGCCATTTCGGCAGCCATATCAAAATTGAAAATGTCACCATTGTAGTTTCCGTATATATAGAGAACACCGGCTCCTGAATCAATGTATTTGGTAACTGCATGCATTTGTTCTGAACTGGGTGATTGAAAAACATCTCCCACGCTACAACCATCGAGCATTCCCTTTCCGACATACCCAAGAAAGAGAGGAAGATGTCCACTCCCACCTCCGGTAGCAATTCCAACCTTTCCTGTTTTCTTGTTGGCCGTCACCAAGCATCGAACATCATTGTTGGTATAGGTAATGAGATCTGGATGAGCAATATACAAGCCTTCCAACATCTCGTTCACATAATTCTCAGGCTGGTTCAGTATCTTCTTCATTTAATTTCCTCCGAATAATTTACAATCATGTATTGGTCTATTTCATAGTGAACAAGCTCACAGTCAGTCTTATACGTTCGCTCGGGCAACCCGATAAGCAGATGTGTGTCACCGTCTTGCACAGCAAAGGGAGCCAAATGCCAGACGCCCACTCGAAGAGTCACCATAGTCCCTTTAGGAACTAAAAATGCTTCTGTCAACTCAGGGACTGGATCCACCGACGGCGGTGCGACATGGATGATTACATCACCATCGAGGGGGACTAGTAATTCAGTGGCATACGAATGGCTTTCAGCTGAATCAATGATATTGGCATCCTGTTTGGTGCATACCAAGGCGCTAAAGGCCACAGACTGCCCACTCGGAGCCGGAAAAAGAACTCGATCGTGATAAAAATCTCCTAAACTGTATCCAGCAGGATTCATTAAATCGTAGAAATCCCCGTAGCTGCAAAAAGTCTCCTTCTGCAATTTTTTAACTTTCAGTTCCCTCATCCCAACACCCCTTTTATCGTCTCTCTTTTCTATCGATTAGTTTAGAAATCAGCATGATTGCAATCAGAATCAGACCCCACACGAAAGTCTTCACAAAACTATTGATCCGCAATATGTTGAATGCACTTGAAATCATCTGCAATACGATAACTGCAAGGGAAACTCCCAATATGTTCCCTTTTCCTCCACTTGGATCAGTTCCTCCAAGAACAACAATCAACAAGGTAAGCAACGTGTATGACTTTCCATAATCCGATTTGGCGGAATTATAGTGCGAAGAAATAAGGATTCCCCCAATCGACCCCATCAATCCACTGATTAAATAGGTATAAATAGTTACTTTTAAGTTATTGATTCCAGAGTATTTTGCAGCTACCTCGTTGGTTCCCATGAAAGAGACATGGCTGCCGTAAACGGTTGAGCGCATCAGATACCCTACGGCTATCGCTACCGCAAGAAAAACAAAGACTGGATTTGGTATTCCTGCTATGAGGCTACCATTTGCAATTTCACCATATCGTTCCGGCAAGCCAGTTATTGCCGGACCTTTGGTAATAGCCAAGCCTAATCCTGAATAAAGCTGCAATCCACAAAGGGTTACCAACATGGCTGGAATTTTGAGGTACCCAATCAAGAATCCATTGAATACACCACAAGCAGCTCCGATGGCCAAAGCTCCTAGTATGCCTAGAACTATGGAAAGGACAGAATCCCCCATCTGCAACATTATTACCGCTGCAACAATACTTGAGAGATTCGCAATCCCCACCAGAGAGAGGTCTATGCCGCCACTGATCATAGCAATCATCATCCCAAAAGACAAAATCCCGAACTCAGGAAACTGCACTGCCATCCCTTTCAAGTTTGCCGGTCGCAAAAATGCCCGAGGAGAAAGGATGGTCATTGCTATGAAAATTGATAGTGCAAGCAACATAAGTATGAGGTTGTTTTTACGTTCTTTACCACGTAGAAGAGAATGTAGTACGTTCATTGTTTTACCCTATACCTTTGAGCTGTTCGCTACACGTTTTGCCCTGATGGAAGTAATTCCTGTCCCCAGTACAATGATTAGCCCGACAACAAATGATTGAAAATGTGTAGGAACTCCAACCATGATTAGGTTGTTCTGGACTATTGCGATGAGCAACACTCCCAGAAGTGTTCCAAACACAGTTCCATGACCTCCAGTAATTCTAGTGCCTCCGACAACCACTGCTGCAATGACCATCATCTCAGATCCCATGAGGTTCTGAGGACTACCCTGACGCATTAATATGGTAAAGGTGACCCCGCCGACAGATGCTAAGAAACCAGCAACCATGTAAATAAAGAACTGGATTCGAATTACATTGAACCCGGCTATTCTCGCAGCAAATCGATCGCCTCCGATAGCATAAATACCCCGTCCCAGCATGGTATGATGCAACAAAAGATAAGCAAGTACCAATAATATCAGGGGAATGAGAATCAACGAGGTCATCTGAAAGGTGATGCCTCCTGAGTTCGTGAAGGAAAATAAAAAACTTCTGCTTAGCTGATCAACTCCCTCAGGAATGTTTGAATACTCCCTTGTTCCCAGAAAAGCCAAGGTTGCACCATTGGCAACACTACTTACACCCAGTGTTGCGATCAGAGCCGGCAGTTCCATCTTTGCGATGAGAAAGGCATTCCCCAATCCAAAACAAACACCCATAAGGCCGGCTACAGCGTAAAAAAAGAATACACTGTCGATGTCAAAAGATAGCATGAGCCGCAAAGTGGCATAGGATGAAAAGCAAGCGATTGCAGGAAAAGAAACATCTATACCTCCCGAAACTATAACCATCATTTGCAGCACTGCAAAAATGAGAGTTATCAACATAGCTCGAGATAGCGTAATCACCGTAGAAAACTCCCTGAAAGCAGGATTTATAATACCGATAGCCATCGAAAGAGCAACGATTGTGTAAGCAACTATTGCTTCATTCGTGGTTGCTAGTTTTGCAATATTTGAACGCATACTAATTCTCCAAAGAATTTCCGTGAAGAAGACTTGCCAGCTCTTCCTCTCTCAATGTGTTGGTCATAATCACTCCTGATGATAATCCCCCCTCCATTACAACCAGCTTATTGCAGTTGTAATAGAGTTCACTAAGGTCATCTGAAATTATTATTACCCCTACTCCTGCATGTGCAAATTCGTGAAGAATTTTGTGTATGTCAGACTTGGATCCTATATCTACACCAACAGTCGGACCGTTGAGTATGAGTATGGAAGGGTTGATATTCATCCATTTAGCAATGACCATTTTTTGGGCGTTACCTCCTGACAAGGTCCTGATCGGCGCTTTTGAGTCTGAGGCAACACATCCGATTCGCCGAATCCATTCCCAAGTAACTTCATCCATCTTTGCTTCATCCAAACGCCCTTTTACAAAGTATTTTTCAATGGAGGCGGCAACTGTGTTGTCCATGATTGACCTCGTTAGGAACAATCCTTGTGTCAGTCGATCTTCAGGGACATACCCAATCCTATGCGTTGTTGCATCTTGTATGGAACGAATATTGATAGGTTTGCCATTCAAAAATATGGAACCCTCTTCACTCGGATGAATGCCGAACAAGGCATCCCCGATTTCTCCTCTCCCAGAACCAAGCAAACCAGTTATCCCTAATACATCGCCTTTTTCCAAGGTGAAGGATACATCTTTAAAAGCTCCTTCCCGTCCCAGACTCTTTACTTCAAGAATTACTTCAGAGGACGGTTCTGGAATGTACAGGTTATCGACAATCTCCCTACCGGTCATACAATGGACAAATCTTGAACGAGTAAACTCTTTCAATGGCCCTGTTGCCACATTTTCTCCATTCCTCAATATTGTCAACCGGTCAGCGATTTCATAAATTTCATCCAGCTTATGATTTACAATCACGATGGCCATTCCTTTGGCCTTGAGTTTCCTAAGAATATCATAGAGCATCGAGACTTCATGATGAGTCAAAGCTGTTGTAGGCTCATCAAGAATCAGCAATTTTGCGTCGTTCATGATTGCCCGGCAAATAGCGACCATTTGCCGATTGGAAACAGATAATCTTTCCACTAAAATATCTGGATCCATGTGTGCACCAATTTTTGACATAGCTTCCACTGCCAAAGTGCGTGCAGCCTTCCAGTTCATACGTTTCTTACCTTGCATCAAGGCAGAATTCATAGCAATATTTTCAGCTACCGTGAGATTGGGAAAGATGGCAAAGTCCTGATAAATTACCTGGATTCCCCTTTTTATCGAAGCAATCGGAGTAAGCTTTTTTTCCTCTAAACCATTGATGAAAATGGTGCCGCTTGTGGCTTGGTGCGCTCCTGATACAATTTTAATCAATGTCGACTTACCGCACCCATTCTCTCCTGCTAGACAATGTATTTCGCCAGTATTCACCTCAAAATCAACATTACGTAACGCTTTTACACCACCAAAGTTCTTGCATATGCCTTCCATCCGCAAAAAACTCGTACTCATACACCCCCCACTTCACCTACATGAAAACCATCAGTATCGCTTGGGATGTTTCCATCCCAAGCTCATCATTCACAGAAAAAGTCATCTATCTTAGAAAGCGTATGCAGGGTCATCAACATTGTCTTTTGTCACATCAATCCAAGCTTGTCCATAGAATACTTTTCCATCAAGAGTAAGATTCTCATAACCTGGAACTCCAAGATCAAGACCGGTTCCCACATCCTCTCCATCGAGCACTCGTACAGCGAGTTCAACCATTGCCTTTCCAGCAAGTGCAGGATCCCAGAAGGAGATCATTTCAATTGTTCCGTTCTTTACGTATTTTCCAGCAACAGAAACCAAGGAAGTACCGGCAATCTTGACCTTTCCAGCAAGACCGAGCTCTTCAACTGCAAGGGCTGCGCCTGCTACATCAGGCATTGCTGAGCCTTGAATGGCTGCAATATTCGGGTTGGCTGTTAGAACTTCCTTTATTTTATTATAGGCAGTTGATTGATTATCCGCTGTTTCAATCTTATCGCCATACTGTCTCATCTGTGGAAACTTTTGAATCTGCAACTCTTTTGCAGCATCTACCCACTGATTGTGTGATTCACTGGTAAGAGAGCCAACAGTAAAGACATATTCACCTTTTCCGCCGGTTACTTTACCCAATGTTTCCATAAAATGACGGCCGTATTCTGCATTGTCGAAGGCTTCAATATCGTAATCGATATTAGTCATGCCTGAGGCCTCATGTGAAATGACAACAATACCTGCATCCCTTGCTTTTTTAAGAACTGGCTCAAGTGCACTGGTTGAGAACGGGACGACACAAATTGCATCTACTCCTTGAGCAATCAAATCTTCGATTGCTTGGGCCTGCAAGGCTCCATCACCTTCCGAGGGACCGGTATAGAACGCGTCGACACCAGTTGCTTTTGCATACTCTTTTACGCCTACTTCCATTCTCTGAAACCATGCGATGCTTGTAAGCTTGGGCACCACAGCAATACGATAGCCACTTTTTGAAGAAGCCGAAGCTTCTCTGGATCCGGCAGCAAATGCCATACTCGAGGCGAGCATAAGCAACACCAACGCAAAAATCAATGCCTTTTTCATAACAATCCTCCTAAACATAATTACTGAACATTTAGTAATATTCATGTATTTATATATAGTAAAACACTGATTTGTTTAGTTGTCAAATGGTATTTAATTCTTTTTTTATCACTAGTCTTTACAATTTATAAGGAGGTGAAATAGATTTGACAAAGAATGAATCCTATCGTATTATACTAAACAAGATTTATTTTGTTTAGTACCACAATACCAGTGATACTAGACGCATAATAGTAAGTATAAATATTAATTAAGAGAGGATTACCAACTTTGACGATTCGTGAAATAGCCAAGATTGCCAATGTATCACCAGCAGCAATATCATTGGTAATCAACAACAAGCCAGGAATAAGCGATAGCAAGCGCAAAGAGATTTTAGCGCTACTTGACAAACTAAACTACACAAAAGCAAAGAGAGGTAAGGATACACAGCAAGCCTCTCGTTCGCTGTTGTTTCTAAAATATATTAAGACTGGGTTTCTCGTTGAAGAAAATGCAGGTTTCATTTCCAAGATTTTGGATGCAGTGGAACAAGAATGCAGCAAACTTAACTATACTTTACGTATCCAAGTTGAGAAAAACAGTCTTGCCTCAGCCATCAATGCACTTGACTTTTCTACTCTCGACGGCCTGCTTGTCATAGGGACCGAGATAGATTCTGCAGAATACAACGTGCTTAACAAGATAAAAGTACCCTATGTGGTCATCGACAACTCGATGCCAAATTGTTCCTGTCATTCTATTACCATGGCCAACGAGGAAATGGTTCATAAAGCTGTTACACTTCTGGCCAGTCTAGGGGAAGGACCTATCGGATATATTCACAGTTTATTCGAAGCTCAGAATTTTACCGAGCGATCCAATGGATTTTTTGAAAGCGTCAAAAAGGTAGGGCGTGAAACAAGAAAAGAGTACACGTATCTCCTTGAGCCAACACTCAAGGGTTCGTACGTAGGTATGCAAGAGTATATCAAAAATGGAGCAACATTTCCTTCGCTAATTTTTGCGGACAATGACACCCTGGCAATCGGAAGTATGCGGGCGCTTTCTGAAGCTGGGTACAAAATTCCTCAGGACATTCAGATTGTCGGATTTGATGATATATACCTAAGTGCAACAAGCGCACCACCGCTTACAACACTGCATGTACAGCGTACCATGATTGGCTGCCAGGCAGTTCGCTTGCTGCACGAAGTGATCGAGATGGGAAGCGCGGGGACTATCAAGATAAAAATCGGTAGTGATATCATCTTTAGGGAAAGCACAAACACTGCCCGGTAATACTGCACAAGGAATCTATGGTCCAATGATCAGGCTTGCAGCATTCTTCTAGAACTTTGCAAAGGCTGCTAAATGTATAGAATATGCGGTGTCGATTTTTACAATACTTTTTTTCGAAAAACGGGAGCGCAGTTCAACTAGATTTAGTACCAGGACAACTTGGTTGTCCTGGACAGGATTCTTCGTTAGCGGATGAAGTTAGTGGAGAGCTTCGGCTCTTTCTGTGGCTTTTGCACAGAGTCTTTGGCTGCGTCGATGCAGCTCAGTAGCCAAGCGAGGTTGGAGCCGAGGTTTCTCATCACCTGCAGGCCTTCCAGGTCTTGTTCCACTTCTGCCACTGTGTTTCCATGCACACTGTTCCAGTAGGTGGAGGAGACGACCGGCATACTGCTGATGGTGAAGTACTTGTTCATTTGGTCGAAAGATGCGCTTGCCCCTCCGCGTCGACAGCTGACCACAGCAGCGCCGGGCTTGAGAGCCACTTGTTTGTATATGACGCGGAACAATCGGTCCAAAAAGGCACTGCCTGCTCCTGCCATGCTTGCATAATGCACAGGCGATCCAAGGACCAATGCGTCTGCTGCAAGTGCTTTGTTGACTGCTTCGTTTACCTTGTCATCGTTAAACACACAAGAGAGGTGCTCGGCGCAGTACCCGCAGGCTGTACAGCCGTGCAGAGCATCCTTTCCAATCCATAGTATTTCATGAGAGATATTCCAAGCATCAAGGCTTTTTGATACTTCTTCCAAGGCTCGGTTTGTGCAACCTTTTTCATGGGGACTTGTGTTGATCATCAATACATGCATGGTTGTTCCTCCTTATATAAACGACAGGGAGCTGGATGAGAGCTCCCTGCAACCGTACATTCAAGCAAAAGTTAATATCGGCCGAGGATGGCTAGGACCTTTTCTTTGCCACAAGTTTTCAAGAAAGGACCCAGTTTTGGTCCACGATCCTTACCTATCATAATCCTGTAGACCAACTGGAAGAAGTCAGCGGGTTCAATGCCGTTGAGCTTTGCAGCGTCATAGAGGCGTGTGGTGTATTCCTTGTCCTCAATTTGATCCATTACCTCAACCACAGAGTACAGGTCTTTGATGGCTTTCTCTTGTACATCTTCAAGTTCTATTAAAGGATCCGATTCATTGCTGAGTCTATACTTGAAGTCTTCGGGGGCAAAGGTGGTGATCCAGTTCCATGCACAGCTGCAGCGTACGCGCAGACGATCTCTTTGGCTGTCGGTCATTTCACCGAGTGTGGCGATGGCTCGCTCGATGTCGCCTTCATGGAGCTGCAAGAGGTTGCACAGATGCCTGAACGGAATCTGATAACAAGGTTCACTGGGGATGTCTCCCACTTGGCTCAATTCATAGATGCGCTTCTCTTTTGCTTTCCTCTTCTCGTTCACTTGCTGCAAGCCGAAGTAGATGCGCTCACAGGTGTCGTAATCCTCGTAGATCTTCAGGACATCGAGGTCGAAGGAGATGGCAAACTCAGTATTGGGCCGGGTTCCGGCAAACATGTAGCGAGTTATTTCTGGAGTATATACCTCAAGGACATCGTACAGCGATACGACTTCTCCACTTGAAGAAGATATCTTGCCGCCTCTGCCTTTGATCGAGATGAAATCGTATTGGAAGGAGACGGGAGCCTCCCCTCCGAAGACCTTGACCATCTTCCTGGAGGTGTCAAAAGATCCTCCTTCGCTGTGGTGGTCCTTACCGGCGGGCTCGAAGTCCACACCTTCATAAGCCCAACGCATCGGCCAGTCGAGTCTCCACGGCAGCTTTGCACAACTTGTGGTGCGAAGATCGACGGTTTCTTCCTGATTGGTCTCATCGTCGCGGTAGGAGATGTTCCAATCGCCATCCCAACCGGTGATGGTTGTGGTATCCTTGTCGGTAAAGTTTGAGAAGACAGAGACAGGCCACCAATCTTCTTCAAGGGGTGCAGTTCTGAACTCATCGAGGATTTGGCGAATTTCTTCTCTCTTTTCCAACGCAGTTCTCATGCCTTGTGCATAGAGGCTGCTTCGATAGCGCTGGGCTTGGTACAGGTACTCGGGTTCAACGCCTACTGTGGGAAGAATCTTCTCTACGTCCTCTTCATTACCGCGGGCATAGTTGTCAGCACGTCCAAGAGTATCGGGAACCAACGTGATGGGTTTACGCAAATATGTTTCCAGCAACTCAGGCTGGGGCATGTTCTTTGGAACCTTGCGAAATACATCGTAGTCATCCCAGCTGTAAATGAACCGGACCTGTTTACCTTTGGCCCTGAGAGCTCTTACTACGAGCTCCACAGAGATAATTTCCCTGAAGTTTCCTATATGGACTGTGCCAGAAGGGGTGATACCGGAAGCGCATGTATACAGCTCCTTGTCCCCTTTCTCACGAATAATCTTGTCGGCGTATATATCCGCCCAATGTGTAGATACGTTCTGTTCGCTCATAGGGCTTGATTATAGTGAATCGTTTGCATCAGTTCAACTGTTGGTTGCCAAAACAAAGAGCGAGAGCGTATACTCTTGGGTATGAAACGATTGATGGCTTTAGCAATGGTGTTTGTGCTGTGTTCCCTCTTTGCCTTTGCGCAAGAGAGCGTTAAGGTTGAGCCGGGCTCAATTATCGAGAGAGGTATTGCTTCTTGGTACACCAGTGACAAGAGTGAGAGCTTGACGGCCAATGGAGAGATTTTTGATCCGAACAAGCTATCTGCAGCTCACAAGAGTCTGAAATTCGGGACGATTGTACGGGTGACAAACCTTGACAACGGTCGCAGTGTCGATGTGAGGATCAATGACCGAGGGCCCTATGTGGAGGGACGCATCATCGATCTTACCCCGGCTTCAGCGAGACAGCTGAATATGCTTACAAGCGGGATCGCCAATGTTGAACTGATGTTGATCTTTGAACCGGAGGTTCCCGAGTCAAAATACAATCGTGCTGGAGATACGGGTTGGTACCAAATACAGATTGGAGCGTACTCATCCCTGCTTACGGCCTATGCACAGTATGAACGGTTGTATAATGCCGGTCTCAAACCCTTTGCCGAGCAGATTCCCGACTCCAATGCAGTGCGCTTGAGCGTACGTTGGATTCCTGCCTATCAGCTCGATCGTACGGTCAAGGCACTGAGCGCTTTGGGGTTTTCCGAGAACAATATCCTAAAGAAGAGCGAGGTCAATCCGTACCGCTAGAAAACTGCTTGCCGTCCTGTTTGCACAGTTTCTTGGCGATGACCAGACCATCTTTAGCTGCAGTGGGAAGGCCGCCTCCAGGCGAGGTCCACTGCCCTATCATGGCAAAATTGCTCAGCCCTTCAAGGGTCTTGGGCAATTGTTTGCTCAAGGTTTCTTTGGTTGGGGCGAATCCTTCAAAGCTTCCTTGCCAATTGCCGGTATAGCGGATGACTGAGTGAGGTGTTGATACGTCCACCATTTCTAGCACTTCTTCAAGCGGCCCAATAATTTTTTCTACCCGCTTCAGTACTTGTTTCTCAAGATTTTTCTTTTCTTCTTTATACTGTTCTGGGTTTTGTTGTGCCAACTGTTCCCACTTCTCCCCTTCCCATGTGTTGATCATGACAGTTATGAGGGTTTTTCCTTTCGGGGCAAGAGTCGGGTCGTAGTGATAGACGTTAAGGTTGAACCGGTTATGCTTGCTTCCGTCGAATAGAACGATAGGGTCTTCGAAGTAAGGAGAGCTGGTATGTGGGAGATTGGAATAATCGCCTTTCAAGCCAAGAGCAATCATGATGCTTGAGGGAAAGAGCGGATAGGTTTCGTACGCTTTCTGATAGGCCTTGGGTACATACTTACCGTCAAGCATGCCAAAGAGCGTGGTGTAGCCGTCAGCTGCACTGATGATATAATCTGCATTCAAGGTCTTGCCGTCAGGGTCAACAACCCCTGTTGCGACTGCGTTTTCCACAATAATCTTTTCGACTTTGAAGTTGTACTGGAAAGTTACGCCCAATTTCTTGGCCAGTCGCTCCATGTTCTTGGCAAGGTTCAACGAACCGCCGACAGGATAGCCTGCACACTTATAGGGTTGTTGGGAAAGACCGAGAGAGAGGGCGATAAGGGACCAATCAGGGGGGATTTCAGTTGAGAACAACTCCTGTAGTACTTGGCTTTTGTATCGTTTTGCATACTCTTTCATTGGCTTGAGGTGTTGCATCAAGGTAAGCAATTGAGCAATTGAGCCGAAAGTCTTGGTAACCTTGTTGGAATGGTCGTCTGAAAATCGGTTTCCTAATCTTCTGAGCGACTTGATGAAGGCATATACTTCCTTACGGTCTTCATCGCCATAGCGAAGCAGTTCTTTTTGCAAGGCGTCAAGGTCACTGTAGAGTGTTATCGAGTCGCCAGTCGACAGCTCCATCTTGGTAAATTGGTCAAAGTTAACAATACCTACAGTACTGCCATCCTCGTTGGTAAAGGCACCAAGCTCTTTCCACATTTGATTGAACTCAGACCCTTCCTTGGATCCCATGAGCCAATGAACACAATAGTCGATGGTATACGGTCCTCGTTTCCATGAGGTACAGAGTCCTCCGGGTAATGAATGACGTTCCACTACAGTTACTTGATAGCCGTTCCGAGCTAGGTAGGAGGCTGCAGAAAGGCCGGCAATCCCTGCCCCGATTACTACTACGTGTTTTGAGCTCATACTATGCTCCCTTTGAATATTTGATATGTATATTCTCACACATCAAATACATTTTGCATAGTTCGATTATCTAATACCTGATATGAGCCTGAATTTCCCCTACTATTTTAGCTCCGGGGTGGTCTGCGTTGGTACCTGCTATCAAGTAAGCCATCTGATAGCCGATATTCAGGTAATCTGTCAATACAAAGGTCAATGCGGGGCCGAAGCTTGCGGTTAGCCCTGAAGATTGTACATTGGTGTTCATTAGTTGACCAAAGCCATATCCCAGATCAAAAAAGAAGAGGAAACGCGGAAAAAGTCCTTTGGTAAAGTTTTCGGGCCCATTCACTCGTAATTCCAATTGATTGGCCAGCACAACGTCTCGTGGGTATTGGTAAGCGCCAAAACCTCTGACAAGACTACCTTGCGAAGTTCTTTCCTGAACCGAGAAAGGCACGAAGCTACCATAAGAGGCGGCAAAAGCTAACCGATCGACCAATACGATCGAATATACGTTCTTCTTTTTCTCCAGCACTTGATGCAATGTGGTGGCGACCTGTGCCGACCCTTCCAAACTGAGATAGGAGGCGTTGGTATTCAACAGTTTTGGGCCCAGCCCAAGGGAAACTGTGAATGAATAGCCATCACTCGTGACCAAGGTATCTATAAGGCGGTCGCAGGAATACTGTACGATAATACTGGTCCCGACTCCCGAAAGAGGACCGTAGAGAGCATCAGGTCCGTAGGTAGCCATCCAAGTAGGAATGTCAAGAACGAGCCCACTACTTATGGTCTTGCCTGCAGCCATGGAATCAAACGCTTGTTCATAGGACCCACGATAGCCAAGGAAGAGGCTTTGCCGCCTTTCAGTATCGAAATATTGCTTCAGCCCGATTGTCCAATCAAAATGTAAAAGATCGAAAATAAACGGATTGGAACCAAGCAAAGCCCCTGTCTGTGGATTCTGATACAATGAACGTTGTAGATACCCAACCCCTCCTAAAAGGAGCAAATCCGTCTGCCACCCAGAAAAAAGGACAATCTTATCGTACGCCGTTCCAGCACGGACACTAGTTGGAACAAGTGTAGAGGCTATTTGTGGATGTCCATCCCAGCTTTCGAAAACAAAACTCCAAGACGCAAAGAGCAAACTTGGCAGCAAAAAGAAAAGAAAACAGACGCTAATACATTTTCTGACCATGCCTTCTCCTTTGACTCAACACAACCATCATACAAGCATCTCTTAATGCTCTGCAATCCAATACTCTAAAAACTACGACTCCTTCATCAAACATTCTTTACATTCTCTCAAAAATCCTTTAAAGTACCTACAGTTTCTAGGGCCTATAGCTCAGTTGGTTAGAGCATCGGACTCATAATCCGTGGGTCGAAGGTTCAAGTCCTTCTGGGCCCAGTAACAGAACTCCTTGCAATGCAGGGAGTTCTATTTATTTACAAATAGGGCTATTCAAAATTCTTTGAAGCACTGAACAAAAGGTGTACCAAAAACACCTTTTGGGGTCAGTTTCAGAAGAGGAACATGAGCCGGAAACCCTTCTATCTTTCTCTTCGTAGCGGCGTTTGGTACGCAAGAATTGTTGATCCCAAAAACAGGAAATCAGCTCTCGGCAGTAAGCACCGGTCAAACCGATCGGGATATTGCTGTCATGACTGTATCCCGTTGGCTTATTGAGGGAATTCCTCAAAAACGTATAAAGGCAAAGAGGGATGTCTCTGAAGCCATTACCGTAAATCGATTGTTCAATGTTCTCCAAGATATTGATCTCACCAACAAAGAAGCTGAGAAGATCATGAACATTCTCAAGCAACGGGGACTTCTTAAGAAGGTCAAGGAAGCAGAGGAACGGGACCTCATCACCTACCTGCTCGATTTCTACAACTATGACACCAGCCCCTTTGTACGGGAGAAGCTTGCACATGGCCAGTCCATCGGGAAGACACACTGCCAGGACTCAATCAATCGCGTCAATGTTTATTGGAAGAAGTATTTTAAGGGAAGAACCCTTGCAAGCATTACCAGGGAAGAACTAAGAGAATTTTCGCTCTCTCTCAAGAAGAAAGGCCTTGCTGCAGCCACCATCAATAAAGTCATGCTTACCGGTAAGGTTGCCTTTGCTTGGGCCTATCAAGAGGGATACATTCATACCAACCCCAGCGAAGGGCTCAAGAACTTCGTGGGCAAAGCGAAAGAAAGAGGCATTCTCACCGATGAAGAGAATACCGCCCTCTTTGAACAGGAAAGGAAGGAAGAACAATCGTATGTGGGCAACTTGGTTGCTTCCACCTGCGGGCTCAGATCCGGGGAGGTGTTGGGACTCAAGGCTGAGGATATTGGATTGGATAGGTTGTTCATCCGTCATTCGTACAGTCCCCTCGACGGGTTGAAAACTCCCAAGAACGGAGAACAGCGCCAGGTACCGTTGCTTCCTGAAGTCAGAGAAAAACTACTTAGCCTTGCCGAGAAGAATCCTTGGGACGATGGGTTCATCTTCTACAGCGACAAGGCAGGCCAGCCGATGGATCACAAACTTTTGAATGACGGGCTGTTGGAAGCCATGATCAAGATTGGCATTTCCAAGGAAGAGAAGGAGAAGCGCAATATTGTCTTCCATAGCTGGCGCCACCGTTACGCGGCTAAGATGGCTGATCTGGTCGATGCCAGAAGCCTTGGATTAGCTACAGGCCATAAGACGATGGCAATGCTTGAACATTACGCCGCCCATGCGAATGAGAATCATTTCAAGGCGGTGAGTGAAGCAACAGAGAAGGCTTTCGGACAGGCGAAGTGAAGTAAACTACATACGGGGAGAGAATGACTTGAGACAGCGGTTTTTGGGTCGTTTTCTCCCTGTGATATAGGGAAAAACTTTAGGACATCCAAATTCCGGGGTAGTATGTACCCTAGAGGATGGGACCATAGAAAAGGGGGATTTTATGGCAGGATTGAGAGTGATCTGGCCGGATGCTAAACCAAGCGAAGAGGTGATGAAAACGGTAGAGGACCTCAGACAGAAGGGGAACTTTACGGAGGAAGAGCTGGAGAGGCTCAAGCTGTACCTGACGTCGGTGGAGTACTGCACCTGTGGACATGGCAGACACAATACTAATTCACGAGAACAATTCGCAATTTTCCGTAGAAGAGTTCTACCAGTTCATACTAGACAACTGAGGTGTCATTGAGACATGGCAGTATTTAGCATGAATAAAGGATGAGTTATCATTTTCGGTAAAGGAACAAACAATGAAGGACTATATTATTGAGATTCTCATGGCTATTGGTGTTGCAGGCATCAGTCTTTTCTTCAAATCCTATATCTCAGAGAAGCTAAAAAACATGGCAACATCACAAGATATATCAAAAATCACAACCAAGATTGAGAGTATCAAAGCCGATTATCTTAACCAAACACATGCTTGGGCTAGGTTCTTTGATTTTGAGTTTGAACATGTGAAAGCCGTCTGGGATGCCTCGTATGATTTACAGATAAAAGCACGAAGCTTGAATCCAATTATTGAAGTGGGAACACCAGATGAGGAAGCTAGAAAAGAAGATCTAAGGAACAGGTATCGCGAGTATAGAGAGAGTATCTATCAGTTTCAAAATAAGGTATTTAAAAATCAACCATTCATACCTATAGATATATATGAAGCGTCACAAAAAATTATGGTAATGATTATCCCACTCGGTGTCGAGTTTGAGATACAACAGCGACAAGACAGAGAACCTGACTGGATGAAGATCGTCGAAATTAACACAAAGATAAATGAGCAAATAGATAAGTTTTGCAATCAGATTAGAGACTACATCTATAACAAAGCGGGTTCTGCCAACACTGTCCAGTAAAACTTTATTGGTATTTGCATTGATGTCATCCAACCCCTACGACTTCAGATAATCATCTGGACATGAAGGATGCCGATAAAGGATTTCAGTTCTCTCGCCGATTGTGCTATTTCTTTGTTTCAACAATGTAGTCATCGATCTACCATACTGGCCATAGGCAATCCCTCTATATGGGAAAATTGAACGACATACATAATGCCCAGAAGATCTATCTTTGGTGACTTCTTTACTGGATTTCGCTACCAGAAAAAGGTAGCATAATTCTCCATCAATGTTTCCACGAATAAGCCAATCGGCCTCGAGTCGAGATCCAGAAGCATGGCGATCCAAGTAATCTATTACAAAGTTATCCGATCGAAGAAACTCATCAAGACGAGAAAGGCAGGAAATCCTGGCAGCAATATCAATTTCATCTTTCCGAAAGTTTGAACTCTTAGCCAAGTCAGCCATTGTAAGTCTACCTTCTTCTATCCATTTCCTCAGATTACCTGGACTGTTCCTTGCAAAGGGAAGGTCCTTAAGATGATCAGAAATCCCAGTAAGATGAATGAACTGGGCTAATTCAAATTGAATGTTGATTGAATACCTTTTCTCTTTCTTAGCAACAACGAAATAGTATGTACAGGAAGAAGCCATCTTGGAATACGACTGATAACAGTTATACAACGCGTCCAAGAGAGGCCTCCTAATAGCTCAAAAAAAACCTGAAGACAGAGCTTCAGGTTCATAAAGAAGTACGTTTCTTTCAGTCAGCACCACCTCACGGCAACACTGCCTACAACCAAGGTGCGGTACGTACAAACCCTTCACAGCTCAGCAGGTACTGTATCTTGGCCCAATACCTACATCATCGCAATCACTACTGGTCCTGCCAGCAATGAGTAGGACTCTTGCCCTACACCCATAGTATGGTCAGGGTAGTAGAAACTGTCAAGCAAAACGATGCAATTTTACGCGTTAATTCATGTTATCGTGCGTTAATGAGCATTAATATGTACTGTACTAAACCGCAACGCGGTGGCCTAGGTTTTTTCATTGTCCGAACAGCTGTCTCTGTTTGAGAGTCTTTCCTTCTCCTCTGAATGGTATCCGCATCCCTGGGATGCACATACCATTCAGAGGAGACATTGAAGATGACTCAACCACAAACCAGGAGAAAACTCCTACAGGACATGCAGCTGCGCGGATTCAGCAAGGATACCATTTCCTCTTACTCAATCCAATGCAATCGTTTTCTGGAATTCTGCAAAGCAAAGAACACCTCGAAGTTGACGGAAAAGGAGTTCCGTGCCTATCTGGTGCATCTCACCAGTAGAGAAGATCTTGCCCCTTCATCTATCAACCAGTACAACTGCGCCGTGCGCTTCCTCTACGAGGTCACGCTGGAGAAGGACATCAACTACAAGAGGGTCCCTCATGTCAAGGAACCGGTGACAAGACCCGAGGTCCTTACACCGCAGGAGTTGGAAGCGTTTTTCAGGGAAGTCACCAGGCCCAAGCAGTTCGCCTTCTTCCTCAACCTCTACGGCTCGGGGCTGCGCATCAGCGAGATGATTGCACTCAGGGTCGATGACATCGATGCAAAAAGAATGTTGTTGCGGGTGCGGTGCGGAAAAGGAAGAAAGGAGCGGTTCGCCCCGCTCACCAAGGCAGGCCTGGAGGCGTTCCGCTACTATTGGAAGACGTACCGGCCTGTCAATGCCAACAACTACATCTTTCCAGACTATACCAAGACACGAACCCAAAGCCCGCATACCCTGAGGCACAGCTTTTCTACACATACCCTGCAAAGCGGTACGGACCTCATGAGGCTCAAGGAGATGCTCGGTCATTCCAGCCTCTCCTCGACGACGGTCTATCTGCACCTCTCGCTCGTCGACAAGAGCAATACAAAGTCACCAGAAGAGCTCTCTGCACAGTTTTGAGCTGAGTACCGCGACAGGAACTTCATCCATGGCTGAGGTGCAGGATGTGTTCCTTGCCTCGTTTGACGAGTACAGCAGAAGCCATTTCGTTCCCCTGCAAGCCCAGAAGACGGCAAAGGCAATCATGGAATGCCGTACAGGGGCAAGTTCCTTTGCGGTTGCAAGGGCCTGTATGCGAAGGGTGAGCTCTCCCTGAAGGGTGAAAACGGCAACACTGTATCCCGAAACGCATTCTCATCCCTGATCGATGCCTGCTACAAGAAGGACTGGGTCGTATACTCCAAGGAACCGTTTGGTGGGGCCGAGGGGGTGTTCGAGTACCTGGGAAGGTACACCCACCGCTTGGTCATCAGCAACAACAGGATCCTCTCAGTTGAGAAAGGGATGACCAGCTTTTTGTGGAAGGACTACAAGGATGAATCCAAGCTGAAGGAGACCACCCTCACCAACGATGAGTTCATAAGGCGCTTCCTCTTGCATGTGCTTCCCCACGGCTTCACCAGGATACGCTACTACGACTTGTACTCGTCTCGCAACAAGAGCAAGCGGCTCGAGTTGTACCGTATGGCACTGGCCGCAAGGTTTCGCAGCAAGCGGAACAAAAAGAAAGACAAAAACCTTGAGACTCCCTTTGAGATTGTCGTAAGGATTCTCGGCCGCGACCCGAGATTCTCTCCCAGGTGCGGGAGTCTGCTAAACCAGCAGTCTTTAGCCCGGGCTTCGCCGGCCTGACATTCTCTCACAGCACCACCTCCATTGTCGTTGCCCCCTGTTTTGGGGGTAAGGGGGTGTTTGTCTCAATTCCTCACATCACACGTCGATTCATGCCGATTTGGGCCACCTCGGCCCTTCTTCCCAACGAAAACCGTACAAGGGTGGATGATAGTTTCCCCATAGCATGACTCTTACGGTTTCGTACACCGAAATTATCTGCAACCAGCCACAGGAAACCACTATTAGTGTCCGGGTTCTTCATGCCCGTTTTCCATTGAGGTGTCTGGTTACGATAATTTGCTATTCAAAATTAGATGTAACATCGGATACGATTATAATCAGTAGGTCGAAGGTTCAAGTCTTTCTGGGCCCAACCTCTTTGCGATACAAGGAGGCTTTGTTATTGGTATACTAGATTTGATTTTGCTGGCATCCAGAAATAAATCACAATGCTAGCGTTGGGCGAAAACACTCCCTGTTACGGAATGATATTATTTCGTTACCTTTCTCACACTGTCTTGAAAACCTTTTGGATCTCCATGTCAGAGGAAAGCATCACCAAGTCAGCCTTGAATCCGGGCTTGATGCAGCCTCGGTCTGTTTGCGAAAGCACCCGTAAGGGGTTCTCGGAAACTACCTGAAAGAAGGATTGCTTGTCCAATACGTTTTTTTGAACAAGGTTTTTTGCTGATTCGCTGATCAGCATTGCAGAGCCTATCAGTATGTCATTATCACGGTAATAGCAGGCCTTTCCATTCGAATAGATTTGCTTGCCCAAATAGAAGCCTTCACCGGCACCCATGCCTGCTAAACTCATAGCATCAGAAATCAGACAAAGCCTTTCTGTGCCAAGGCAATTGATCGTCAATTCTATTACCGACGGATGCACATGCACTTCATCACAAACAAGTTCATACGTTGCATGGCTGTAGTCACGGACAAACGGCATGGCTGCCAAGCCTGGGCGTTTGTGATCTATACCGCTCATCGCATTGAAAAGATGGGTAAGATGATTCTTATCCCTAGGTTTCAATGCATCCAGGGGACAATCACTATGGCCATAGGCCACAACAATGTTGTTCTGTTCCAACATACTCGAGAGCTCATCACTGCCTTGCAGTTCAGGAGCGATGGTCATAGAGGTTACAAGAGGCTTCTTTCCACATTTGATAGAAAGCATCCTCTCCAGATACTCCCTATCAAAGGCTCGAATACCTGAAGAGAGAATGCCACCCTTTTTTTCAGGTGCGATGAAAGGCCCTTCCACATAGACCCCAAGCAGATAGGATGAGAGGAAAGCACTCTCCTCCATCGCTTTCTTGATCTGGTCCAAGAGATCCAAATCCATGACAACGGCAAGTTGAAAACTAGTGATACCCTTCCCTGCAAGGAACAGGGCCATACTTTCTAGATTTTCCTGTATATCACCTCTGGTTGAATCAAAACCACCACAACCATGGATGTGCATATCGACCAAGCCTGGGCCCACAAGGTTGCCCTTAGCCTCATACTGCTTAAGATGCTGTACCCTCTTTGGGTCATGCTTGCCTACATACGTAACAAGCCCCTGCTCCACCACTATGGTGGTATCAGGGAGCAGTGCCCCACCCGTATAAGCCAAGGCATGGGTTATTGCATAGTCACTTTCATTATGAACCATTTGTTACTACTCCATATCAAGAGAATTGGGCTTGTACATATAGGGAAAAGGGAATGCAAGATTCTTTACGAATGCCTCATAGGTACGCCCGCATAACGCAGTAGAGAGATCCCTATCTTTCTCAACCCTCAATTTTTTAACAGAAGGCCTCTTTCCCTGCACGCAACAGTCACTTTTCCAATCAGAGTTCAAAAATACTAGCTGAATCATATTTTCAAGATTATCATACATACACTGATGGAAACAGGCATAACAGAAGCACCTTACTGTAAGAGTTAAATCTATCACATCCTGTCAACGAATGCGATCTAAAGGAGCCAGAAAAGAATCCACACCATTAGCTGATAACAGTAAACAACTTGTTGAATGAGCGATGTTTGGGGAAAGGGGGACAGGTAGACAATCCTTAGAAAACAGGGGAGCTTGAAACACAAAGCCTACTCAAACTTCTCAAGAACCGAGACAAGGTCATATCTTGAGCAATAGATTGGGCTCATACGGACTCAATGGTATTGAAATCTTTCATATCTCTGATTTCAGTTCTGCTTCACTCAATCGCAGATAAGGATAGACTCTTTTCCCATGGACAGCATGTTGATCAACAGCTATCATTATCACATGCAAGAGTATGTTACAGCGGGTGAATTGAGTCAATTATGTAATCTACATGTGCAGACGCTCCACTACTATGATCGAATCGGTTTGCTCAAACCAGCAATGCGAAGATCTTATGATGGAACACGCTTATATCGATTCGATCAAGTTTACAAATTGACCACCATCCGTTACCAGAAACGTCTAGGAAAAACCCTCTCCGAAATTAGAGCCTACATGGAATCTTGCGATGTAAAGGGTACTCTCGATGATTTAAAGCAACAGATACAGATAGTTCATAATCGCATGGATGAATTGAAAGTAGTGGAAACTATGCTCCATGAGAAAATTTCATTCATCGAGCAAAAGCTATCGGGGAAAAAGACCGTAGATCCCCAAAAAGTAGACACTCATTGGTTTCCACCTCGACCATACATTGCTGCACAGGGTGACGAATTTCAGTTTGGAAATGATTACTTTTATGTTTATCCAACCGTCGTATTCCATGAGGATGGAAAGAAATCATTCGGTGTCTATGTACCAGATGATTTCGATAAGGAACATGCCCTAGCGCAACTTTCCTATATACCTGAGGGCTTATATTTTTGTGGATATCACCTTGGATCGTATGAGACCATCTATTCAAGCATAAACTCTCTCAGGAGCCTGGCACTAGAAGCAGGACATGTACTATCCAATCAGAACGTATGCTTTAATATCATAGACCAGTTCATCGAACCTGATACCAATAAGTATCTTACAGAAATACAGATTCTGACCAATAACTAAAAAGTAGATAAACTTTCTCTTGCGCCTCTAGTAACAATATGCACTAGACTTTGTACAGTTATGCAAAAGAAGGCGGTACCCATGGTCCAAAAATATCTCACAAATGCCACCATTGTAACCATGAACAAGGAAGAGCAAGTCTTTCAATGCGGAAATATTCTGGTTGAAAACGATCAGATTACAGCTGTTGGCAACGTTGATGAATCATTATTGCAGCCAGGAGCTCAGAGACATGACTGCACCGGAAAAATTATCCTACCTGGTCTGATTAACTCGCACGTCCACACATCCCAGCAATTGGGCCGTGGGCTTGGTGATGATGTTGATCTGTTGACGTGGCTTCACAGTCGCACGTTCCCCTATGAGAGTTCTCTCACCGAGGAGGACTCCTATGTATCCACGTTGCTCTGTTGCATTGAACAGATTCGGTGTGGAGTTACCAGTTTTGCAGAGCCTGGAGGACAATTCGTGCGGTCGATGGCGAAAGGTGTCGCCCAGGCAGGGCTGAGGGCCAAGCTGGCAAAATCATGCATGGATTGTGGCGAGGGACTCCCTGCAATATGGCAACGCAGCACGCAAGAGGAACTTGATGCGCAAGTAGCAGACCTGGAAGCCTTGCACAACAGTGCTGATGGAAGGGTTCAGGTCTGGTTCGGCCTGAGGACACTGTTCAATAACTCTGATTCCCTGATCCTAAAAACAAAGGAACTTGCAGACTCCTATGGGGTCGGAGTACACATGCATGTTGCGGAGGTAAAGGAAGAGATAGTCTACAGTAAGGAGAAATTTGGTGTCGGGACAGTACAACACCTGGAAGATCTCAGGGTATTGGACAAGAATTTTCTCGCAGTCCACACCGTCTGGTTGACCAACGAGGAAGTGGATCTTTTTGCAAAAAGGAACGTCAAAGTCTCCCACAACCCTGCTGCAGCCATGAGAGTACTCGGTTTCGCAAAGGTTCCACAGATGCTAGATAAAGGTATCTGTGTCTCACTAGGAACTGATGGGGCTCCATCAAACAACAGGATGGACCTAGTTGATGAAATGTGGCTCACATCCCTGATCCACAAGGGATGGAGGTTAGATCCAACTGTTATGAAAGCACAAGACATTCTGAGAATGGTCACTACCAACGGAGCTAGGGCTTTAATGGACGAGGATGTCGTTGGATCACTTGAACCAGGCAAGAAAGCTGATATGATCATTATCAACCCAGCAAGTGCAGGGATGTATCCTTTGCACGACAGTATAGCCAATCTAGTAACATCCATGCACTCCTCTAATATTGAAAGCACCATGTGCAATGGGCAGTGGCTCATGAAAGACCGTGTTCTTCTGACGCTTGATGAGCAGGCGATTCTCAGCGAAGCACAAGATCGCGCCAATAGCATTCGTGAACGAGCTGGAATCCGATTACCAAATCGATTTCCTGTAACCATATGTAAACCCTAGGAGGGCTTAAATGAAACGAAGTGAACTGAACCGTGTGTATGAGGGCAAAAGGAAAGCTGACTTGATAATCCAAGGAGGAACTCTCGTTAATGTCCTTTCAAAGGAGATGTACCAAGCAGATGTTGCCATTGTAGAGGATCGGATTGTTTCCACTGGAGATGTATCACCATACAAAGGCTCGGATACTAAAATCTTGGACGCTACAGGGAAGTACATTGCCCCTGGCTTTATTGATGGCCATATCCACCCAGAAAGCTCTAACCTCTCCATGCGCGGATTTGCAAAAATACTCTTGCAGCATGGAACAACCTCCATCATGACAGATCTGCATGAAATTGGGGTGGTCTGTGGATTGGAGGGGATTGAAGCAACACTCGAGGAAGCAAAGCAGACTGACCTCTCACTCTACTTCGTCGTTCCCTCCCATGTCCCCTTTTCACCAAACATGGAAACCAGCGGTGGACAGTTTGATGCCTCGATTATCGACAAGGCTCTCCAGCGTGAAGATGCTGTTGGATTGTCTGAAATTGTGGCTCCCTATGTGACCATGGGCTACCCAGATCTGTTGGAAGCGATGGAAATGACGCAGAAAGCAGGAAAAAGTCTCCAAGGACATCTCCCCGAGACAACTGGGCAAGCACTCGATACCTGTTTAGGACTGGGTGTAGTAACCGACCACGAGAGTCTGAGCACAGAAGAAGCGTTGGAAAAGATCAGGAAAGGCTGTCATATCATGATGAGGGAAGGCTCCGCAGCAAGGAATCTCCCAGATCTCAGCAAACTGATAACTGAGTACAAAGTCGACTCCACACTCTGCTCAATCGTTACTGATGACCTCCATACTATAGATGTGGTCGACCGTGGACATCTCGATGACTCACTGAGAACCGCTATATCTTTGGGCATAGATTTCCTCACTGCAGTCCAGATGATCACAATCAATCCAGCGCGTTGCTTCCATCTCGATTGGGAGATAGGATCCATTGCTCCCGGAAAATTTGCAGATATCACCATCTTGGACAGTACAGAGAGTCCAAAGGTCACCGATGTGATTTCCAGGGGAAAGATCATTGTCAAGGATTCTGCAACGTGCGTTGACTATCCAATCGTGAAGCATGATCAAATCTTACAACACACAATTACCATCCCCAATGGGAAAATCAACCCATCAGATCTTGGCATCACTGTTGACCCAAAAGCAAAAAGTGCTAAAGTCTTGGGAATGCGTACACTCGACTGGATTCCAATTACTTTTGCCCAGGAAGGAGAGCTTCCTGTACGTGATGGATTCATCCAAGCAGACATTGACCAGGATCTCCTGCTCATTGCCCAGGTGGAACGATATGGGAAAAATGGAAATATCGGGAAAGCCTTCATGGCGGGTTTCAATCTTAAACAAGGCGCAATGGCTTCTTCGGTCGCACATGACAACCATAACATCATTGTCCTTGGAACCAACCTCGAGGATATGGCTCTCGCTGTAAACAGGGTCGCCGAACTTGAGGGGGGGCAAGTCATGGTTGTGAATGGTAAGGTTATCGAAGAAATAGCCTATCCTATCTGTGGCCTGCTCACTGATCTGGATGCAGAAGAACTTGCAGAGCGCAAGAAATCATTGATCAAGGCATCACAGGACGCCGGATCAAAGATTGGTTTTCCCTTCCTCTTCCTGTCCTTCATCGGATTAGCAGCAATTCCTGAGTACGCGATTACAGATAAAGGTTTTATCGATGTGTTAAAACAAGAAATCATAGACCCTGTAATCTCTTTGCAATACTAAAAAACATATTCGGCTGTCCTCTTTTCTCAGAGGGCAGCCATTAAAACATTATTTAAAATCATGTTCCAACTTTTTCAGATATGCAACCTCACCATTTATCTTGGTCTTTGCCCTTGCTGATTAGCTGCCATGTACATGGAGTCCTCATAACTTATTCCTGACTTCATGACTTAAAACTGCCGATTTATTCCAAAACCTTAAACCCAGGAGCGGGAACACCGTTTTCTGGGTTTTCTTATCTTATATATTTGTCCACTTAGAAGCATACAAAATGCTTGTACAGTTCCCCTTTCTATGATAGTATTATCCCAACAGGAGAGCAGGCCCATGTATGTCACCACCTCAGGCGTCGAGAAGTACCGTGTCGTCCAGTTCAGGGAAGATATAAGGATCCCGGGCACCAATAAGAAGAAGACCAACATCATCAGGACCGTGGGAAAATATGCCGACCTGCTTGCCGAGGACCCCGACTTCATGGCCAAGCTCAAGCAAGAGGCCAAGAGGCTTACCAAGGAACTGAAGGAATCGGAAAGGCCTCTGCTCATCGAGGCCGACATGAGGGAGATCATGGCCTCAGGCGATGTCACCCCCTCCTTCCTGTTCGGCCATGCAATCATCGCCAGGCTCTGGGAGATGATGGGGATGGATTCCTTCCTTGAGAAGCACTGCACCAAGAGAAATGCCAAGAATGTGAGGGATGCAATCTATTATCTGGTCGCCCACCGCTGCGGCAATCCAGACAGCATACGGGCTACGGCCTTGGACCAGGTCCGGTATGCCGGCATCGTCCCCATCGGCTTGGATGTATTCTACTCGGTGTTGGATGTGCTTTCGGAGCAGAAGGATGCGCTGGTGGAGCACCTGTGCTCCTTCTTCAAGCGCAAGACTACAAGAAAGGAGGACATCGCCTGCTTCGATGTCACCACCTATGCCTTCGAGAGCACCAAGTGGGGGGAGATGAGGCTTTTCGGGTTCTCCAAGGACCACAAGAACAATGAGGTGCAGGTGGTGATGGGCCTGCTGATCGACAACAACGGCATCCCCATCACCTATGAGCTGTTCCCCGGCAACACCATGGACCAGAATACGCTCGTCGACTCCATCTCCAAGCTCAAGGCCTTCTATGGCCTGGAAGGGATAACCATAGTCGCCGACAGGGGCATGAACGCCAATGACAACCTCCTGTTCCTGCAAGGGGGTGGCTACCATTTCGTCGTCAGCTATACCCTCAAGAGGTCCAAACAGGAGTTCAAGGATGCGGTGCTCAACGACGGCACACCCTGGGAAGTCGAGCACTTCGATGCCAAGACCGGTCAGCTTGCCTATGCCTCAAAGGTCCTGAAACAGACGGTGGAGGCGAAAGTCGAGCTTACAGCCGAGGAAGTAGAGATGCTCAAAATCCAGAGGAAACTGGAAAAGAAGAGGGGGCGGTGCCCCAAATACAGAAAAGAGAAGATAGAGGCCAACGTCCATGTCACCTATTCGATGAAACGAGCAGACAAGGATGCAGGTGACAGGAACAGGATGATCGAGAGGCTGAAAGCCAAGCTTGAGGACCCCGGGAAACTGAAGGCTTCCATGAAAAGGGGTGGGAACCAGTATCTGCAGATGGACATGGACACCGATGGGGCCACCCTCGACGAGGCGAAGATCCGCGACGCAGCCAAGTTCGACGGCTACTATGCGGTGGTCACCGACCGCCTGGAGCTCACTACAGACGAGGTCATGACCATCTACCGGGGCCAATGGAAGATTGAGGAGAGTTTCAGGGTGCTGAAGACCGACCTGCAGGCAAGGCCTGTCTTTGTCTGGACCGACGGGCATATCAAGGGACACTTCGCCATGTGCTATGTCAGCTTGTGCATCATCAGGTATCTGCAGTACCACATGCAGGAGAACGGGATGGACGTCTTGTCCGCAGAGGAGATAATGAAGGCCATCTCCCAACCGAGGGTTCTGGTCCAGGGCCAATTCCCCAAAATAGTCGTCACCCCCACGGAAGTGCCACAATCCTATCTGGATATCGCCTCATTATTGAAATTACCCCCGCTGCTGACCAACATGAGCCTGACCAGGTTCAGGTCTGCGACCAAGCTGAACCTCATGGATAACAAATTCTAAGGGGACAAATGTATTCATTCGAAATCATTGAAAAACTGCATCTGGGATTCCCATTTGCAGTTTTTTAAGCACATTTGAGTAAACTGGTCATAAACTCAGGAAATCATGTTCCAACTTTTTCAGATATGCAACCTCACCATTTATCTTGGTCTTTGCCCTTGCTGATTAGCTGCCATGTACATGGAGTCCTCATAACTTATTCATTGAGAACAAATTGGTGTTTAGACTCCTTCAAGAGGCATGAAGCTCCTTCGAATCCATTACCAGCATTCTATAAGGACCTTCCATTTTAAATGTAAGCTACAACAATCTGGAGGGAGGGTAATGCAGAACACTATCTATAGTTGCTTTAGTCATCATCTTCTTCCGTTTCTCCGGAGTCTTCAGATAGCTCAAACTCCTGATCTCCCATGGAGAGTGATTGTTTATAGTCATCAGCCATCATGGTCCTATTGAACTCTGCAGTTGGGTTAATTTCTTCAACCAATGCTTCTAATTCTTCAAGCGATACATCAAAGAACTCTTTCCGTAAGGTTACTTTGTTCAATCGTTTTGCATGGAGCCGTTGGTGTAGCGCATTCTCTAGCCCCACTGCATCCTCTGAGAAGATAAAACTATGTACATCGAACTTGAAGGGAACATATCGAAGCGCTATATTTAAAAGATTCATGGATGCTTCTGAAAAAATTCAGAATGCTTGGCCACTTTGGATTCTGGCCGAAAAAGGATTTTTCACCTTCTGCTGCCATTGACTACTGCCAACACCAGTATTATCCAAAGAAGATTCATGAACTACAATCGAGAATCAATGATTTAGAGGTGCAATTCCCTACAGAGAACAATAGCAAAGCCCTTGCTTCTTATCAGGGAAAATCCCTAGGATATCTTCAATCTTTTCTTAAATCCAAATTCAGCAAGCTGGAAGACAAGTTGTTTACTGCAAGAGGATACAGGACTGATCCTTCTTTTCTAGCTCATTATCCAATTGTCCTCAGCACTACTAATTCTCTGCAGTTCTGCACACCTAGAGGAATCCTCTTTGACTATGTCATCATTGACGAATCAAGCCAGGTAAACTTGACAAGCGCCTTCATTGCCTTGGCTTCTGCCCGAAATGCTGTCATCGTAGGAGACTCAAAGCAGCTTCCCCATGTTGTACCAGAAAAGCTCAAAGGTCCCTTGGATGCAATAAGGAATAGATATAACCTTCCTGAATTCATTGACTATAGAAGGTTCAGTATCCTTGAGAGTGTTCTTGATAAATTTGGAAATGATGTTCCAAATGTACTGCTGAACGAGCACTATAGATGCGACCCAGAAATCATCGGATTCTGCAACAAGAGATTCTATGACAGCAAGTTGATAATACATACCCAGCATCTGCCGAATTGTGGAATCACAATCATAGAAACGCCTTCTCATACAGCTCAACGCAGATCCAATCCAAGACAAGCGGAAATCATAACTTCAGAAATCCTTCCTTCAGAAGGAAACAAGGCAGATGTAGGCATTGTCGCCCCGTACAGAGACCAAGTTTCATTGGTCAAGTATTCTCTTAAAAGGGATGACATTCTAGTGGACACGGTCCATAAATTCCAAGGGAAAGAACGCTCTACAATGATTCTGTCCACGACCTCAGACCGCACAGTGGTCTATGAAGATCCGGAACACATTGATTTCCTCAACAATCCAAATCTGATTAATGTTGCCATCTCGCGTGCAAAAAAACACCTAATTGTCATTGCAACCTCCGAAGCACTGAACCAGGAAGGAACTCTTCTAGGTGATCTATCAAAATATGCAAGCTATTACTCCAGCTACAGATTAAGAAGAAAGACTAACGTCTTTTCTGTTTTTGATTTGATGTATGATGATTACGCTCCGATTCTCCAGAGCATGAAAAACAGATTGCTGAAGATTTCTGAATATGAAAGCGAGAACATCGTAGCCACGATAATCGACGATATGTGCAAATCCAAACGATATGGACTTCTCTCTTTCAAATTCAATTACCCGTTGAGAAAAATTTTGAGGACGGATAATATCTCAGACTTCGAGGATATTAACTTCATTATTGCACCCGGCACGCATTGCGATTTTGTAATCTTCAACAATCTGGACAAGAGAATCCAACTGATTATTGAAGTTGATGGCAAGCAACATGATGATAGCATCCAGAAACAACGAGACAAAAGGAAGGATCGGCTTCTTCATTCAGCTGGCTTGAAACTAATGAGAATCAAAACAACTGATACAAATGTGAAGGAAAAAATAGAAGCACAACTTAGATAAATAAACCGTGAAAAAGCAAGGACACACAACAATTCAACCTTCATGAAAGTGCTGAGCAAAAAGGCGAATCCTAAAGTCTTATAATGTTAGAAAAATATCCAGAATTTTAGACCCCTGCTGCAGCAGTACCACTAATACCTCGATTCTTCCTCCAAGTAATATTCAAGGTCCAAGTAGATTTCCTCCAGCTTCGTCCGCGCCCAAAGGTTCTTGCGCAGGAACTTCAAGCTGGATTTGATGCTGGGGTCGTTATAGAAACATTGTAGCTGCAGCATGTCGAACAGCCCATCCCAACCGTAGTAATCGACAAGGCGGGTAAGCAATTTCTCCAGCGTTATACCATGCAGGGGGTTGTTCTTTTGCGTAGTTGCAGTGCTCATATCCTTGATACAATCTCCTTCACCCGCCCCACTTCACCACTCTCAAGACGGACCTTGATACCGTGCGGATGCGTCCTAGAGTTGGTCAGGATGTCCTTGACCACACCTTTGGTGGTAACTCCGGTGGCTTGATCCTGCTTGAGGACAATAAGCACTTGTAGTCCAGCGTGTATATCAGCTCTTATCTTACCATCCATATAAATCTCTCCATTACCTCATCACTCTATAGCAAAACGTACTATAGTTGAAGAGCAAACAGCTTCAGATTGGATAGGAAAAACCACGAACCAGAAAGGACATCCTCAACACTAGCTTACACGGCAAATCAGGCTTCTGATTGACACATTCTCCTTAATCAGTTGGCGTTCAGCCGTAGGCAACAACCTCAATTTATAGCTTCAGGCCTAATTGTGAACGCATCTCTCTTTCCAGGCGGATCAAGCTTTCGATTTCAAGACGTGCGTTCTCGTTGAGCAAGGACGCCTGCTTTGACCGTGTGACCAGACTCATCGGCACGTCGGTGATATTGTAGTGGTACTTAGCGTTGACCGGATACGCACGGACTTCCGTCATCGCGGCAACGGTCAAAAAGTCCATGACCTTTCTAGATAGATCAGCTTCGGTTCTGAAGTGCTCGTACATCCACTTGTAGATATCAATATGAAAGTTGGCCATTACCCCGTTGTAGCCGTGGTAACCGGCAATCCAAGAGTCAAGAAGGGTAGCAGTATTGGCGTTGAACAAGGCCAACTTGGTCCCCTTGACCAACTCGACTCTTCTTTTCTCGATTTCCAAAGAGCAGGAGACATCCTTGAGAAAGACTAGTTTGTCTTCCTTGGCCGCCCATGCAAGAAACTCATCACTCAGCAATCTCAGATACGGGTACGGACATTCATAGAGGCCGAAAGTGACATGAGGAAGTTGGTCGAAGATGTCTTGGGCATTTGCGTTGAAGACAGAGCTGTCTTCATCAGCCTTCGCCAAGCGGTTGGAGACCAACACCACGGCATCGACGCCTGTCGTTGCCATGGCTCCCAATTCGTCGACCTGAGCCTGGTGGTCATCGCTGGTATGCCCGCTTGCGATGACCTTGACCCGATTCTCAGCGGCTTCTACCACAGCCTTGGCAATATCGAGTTTTTCCTGCATCGAGAGAAAGAACATCTCACTGGACTGACAGACCGCAAAAATACCATCAGCGCCTCGGTCGATATACCAGTTGGTAAGTGCCTTCACCGCAGCAAAGTCTACTGTATTATCATCTGTAAACGGGGTAATCATAGTCGGCCAACAGCCGTAATAAGGTGTTTTCATAGTACTCTCTTAGGATTAATTTTTTCGCTTTCTTTTTGACAAAAGACTTCCAATAATCGGTGATACCAGACTTATGAGAGAAGCGATAAGCAGAGCGAGGCTGATTGGACTCAAAACGAAAATTGAGAAGCTTCCATCACTCATCATCAAGGCTCCGCGGAAATTTGTTTCAGCCATTTTCCCCAATATGATACCAATGATGATCGCTGACATGGAGAATTCAAACTTACGAAGGAAGTACCCCGCGATCCCTGCTCCGATCATGATGAAGACGTCGGTCATCGAATTGTTGTAGGAGTAGGAACCGACAAACGTCAGACTGAAAATCAAGGGAACAAGAATCTTATTGGGAATGTTGACTACCTTCGCAAAAACTTTTTGCAAAGAAAAACCGAACAACCCCATCAGGATATTCCCTATCATGAGACCGAAGAAAATCTGGTACACAGTTCCGATATTCTCTTTAAACAACAAGGGACCTGGAGTAATGCCTTGGACCATCAAGGCTCCAAGAAGGATTGCCGTTGCTCCGTCACCTGGAATACCAAGCGTGAGCATAGGAATAAATGCACCACCGGTAACAGAGTTGTTACCTGCTTCAGGAGCTGCAATCCCTTCGATAGCCCCATTGCCGAATTCCTCTTTATACTTTGACCACTTCTTCGCTTGGTCGTAGGCGATGAATGAAGAAATATCGCCACCCGTCCCAGGCACGGTTCCTATGAAAGTACCTATGATTGAAGAACGGATGAGCGTGCCGAATATCTTTTTAAAGTCTTTCCAAGTAGGCAATACACGTTCAATATTGAGGTGAATGGTGTCTTGCGGCTTTCCGAATGTATCCTCAATGGTAACCAAAGCTTGCGAAAATGCAAACAATCCGATAAGGACAGGGACAAAAGATACGCCCCCAAGAAGGTAGATGGTATTGAATGTGAAGCGTATTTGTCCACTCATGGCATCAATGCCTATAGTTGCAATCAGCAATCCAAGAAGACCACCGAGAATCCCCTTGATCATGGAACCGGATGAAAGGCTGGAGATGATACTGATACCGAAAATTGCCAAAGCAAAAAACTCAGGCTTGCTGAATTGTAATGCAAACCTTGCCAATATCGGCGAAATAAGCATCAAGGTGATCGCACTGAAAATCCCACCGAAAACGGAAGCGGTAGTGGAAATTCCCAAAGCCCTTCCCGGCTGCTTGAGCTTGACAGCAAGAGGCCAACCATCCAAAGTTGTTGCAGCGGAGGCAGGGGTTCCCGGTGTGTTCAAGAGTATCGCGGAAATGGAACCCCCATAGACTGCACCGATATAAATTCCGATGAGCATCAGGATGCCGCTGATCCCACTGAAAGAGAAAGTCAAAGGGAATAAGAGTGCAATACCCATGTTAACTGATAGGCCAGGCATCGCTCCTATAAGGATCCCGACTCCTGTACCAAAAATCAATCCTATGATATTCGTCAATTGAAAAATTGTGCCAAGTGAGGCTAGTACTGTTTCCATGCTCTTTCTCCTTCAGGTCAACGCATGAAGATCGGAGGAGGCAACGGTGATTTTAGTATTACCTGGAAAATCAGATACACCGAAGCTACCAGAACGAGACTGAATAGAAGACGTTCTCTTTTGCTTTTTACATCCATTACACCCATGGAAAGATAGACGAATACAAAAAGAGCAGCGAGTAAACCACCGACATACATCATCACGCCAAACAACACCGTGAGACCTAGCATCCAATAGACACGCTTGGCCCCAGAAGACGACATTCTCAAATCTATTAAAAGTTTATCGCTTTTGCTTATGCAGCTAATCATTGCCAGCAAGAGACCCAAAACAATGATGATGATGCCCAGGACTGTCGGCCAAAAACCGGATCCGGGATCACCCTTGCCCATCTCTATGGGAAATTCTCTCGAGAGTGCAATGACCGCAACTCCGAGCAGAATGAAAATCGCTGAAACAAAGAAATTCCATGCCTTCATGGTTTTCATCGTACTATCACCTCATTAGAACAGCCGGCCACCTTCTTTGCATGGCCGGCATCAAAACCTCTGATTATTTAACCTTTTGCAACATTACCTCGTACATGGCGTGGTCTTCTTTCATCATCTCATCTGCATCAGGGCCGATGATCTTGACAGGATCGATTCCCTGTCTGACGAAATAGTTGATATATTCCGGATCATCATAGGTTTTTCGTGCAGCTTCACGCAAAATTGTGAGTATTGGTTCCGGAGTTCCCTTCGGAGCAACAAGAACTGCCCATGCGCGGATGGCCATATCATAACCAAGCTCCTTGAAGGTCGGAACATTCGGATAGAGATTGGAACGCTCTTCAGCCATCATTGCAAGAATCTTGACATTGCCCGCCTCGTACTGACCTTTAATGCCGGAGGGGTCCGCGATGGTTGCATTAATATGCCCACCGAGCAAAGCAGCTACAATGTCAGCGGTCCCATTAGGATAGGGAATATGCTTGAGAGATACTCCAAAAGCCTCTTCGAACTTCATTGCCGCAATGTGCCAGATAGCTCCCATACCAGAGTTGCCGACAGTGATGGTGTTTGGATTTGCCTTGGCGAATGCAATGAACTCATCAAGGGTATTAATTGGAGAATCGGCAGGCAAAATCAGAGCAGCAGGGGCTGCAATCGGGGCTGCAATCGACTCGAAGTTTTCGAAAGTTACCGGGCTTTTCCCTTGATGAGGGAACATGGCAAGCTCTACGGTAACCATACCCAAGGTATAACCGTCAGCCTTGGCGTTAGCAGTCTCAACCATACCGGTGACACCACCCCCATCGGGCTTATTCGTAGGAACAAAATTTATTCCAGGAATTTGTTTGCCGAGATACTGGAGCAATCCACGAGCCGAGATATCCGTACCGCCTCCAGCACCTTTAGGAATGATGACCCGAACATCAGAAGCCGTAGGGTATGGCTTCTCGGCCTGCCCGGCTGCAAATAGAACAACTTGTGATAAGAACAGCGTTACGAGAATCAGTATCGTAATTTTGTTTTTCATAAAATCCTCCTGATATTTTTTGAACCTCATACAAGGTTCATTCATGCATTGTCAGAGTCCCTAATTTTGAAACAGCAAACGTTGATACCCTTTCTGTCTGCAGTGTAAGAAACGAGCACCGTATCATTCTGTGCAATAATGGCTGGATAAGAAAATTCCCCCACTCCCGATTCAAGTTGTAAAAGTTGCCTCCAAGACGCTCCATTATCGGCACTCATAGCAAGGGTTAATGGCGTCCTTGCACCCCAATTAATATCGACCGGATTATATACAAGCAGTAAACGACCATCACGAATTCTTGCCAGGTCTATGGCACTGTTATTATTCGGAAGCTCGGTAGGATAGGCAGAGCACCAGGTGCGACCGAAATCTGTTGAATCACTGCGATACACACGCCCTTCAGAAGATCGTAGAAGCATATGCACTGATCCGGGGGAAGATTCCCATAGCGTAGGCTGGATGATTCCACGTCCATGAAATGACTGTTCACTTACAGGAATTTCAGATTCTATACGTTCAAAGCAGAGGAAATCCGGACCCCTTTGCTCCGCTTCTTCGATGCGTACCTCGTTACTTTTGAACCAGGTCTCCCCATTGTCTTCGGATCGATCGGTAAACGCAGTCCATTCTCCTCGCTCTAGGGAACCCGGAGCAAGAATTGCACCATCTGAAAGACGAATCGGTTTGTTTCTCACAGGCCCTCGTCCCTCAGTATCTCCAGGCACCAACTCATGAGATTCTGAGTATGATGCACCCAAATCATCTGAATGCCTGACCATCGTTCTCCATGATCGAATTTCATCACCAACTTTATAAAAAAGCAGGAGATCACTATTGGAGTTGGAAAACAGTACCGGATTCCAATGAGCTTCATCAAAAGTGGATTCCAACTTTCTGAAAGGCAGAAATCTATCGAAATCGGTACGTGTATGGAAAATTCTTACATCCCTATTTCCTTCCCGGGAACCACCAAAACAAGATAGGGCATACCCTCCGTCCGAAAGGAAGGCAAGCGTCGATGCATGTACAAATTCTGTTGCTTCCGGTTTTTGGATTTCCTGTTTCCATACCAAGTCGAGCATTTCTTATCCTTTTGATATTCTACATTATAGAAAAGCGTTTATCTATTAAGTATATGATACCATAAAAACAGAGCAAGTCAATACTATAATAGAATCAAATATTGGATTGTTGAATGAACCGTGGTATGATGTATTGAAAGGAATCTTTTGGTGATACCTTCAAATTAACGAAACAAAACAAGGACTGTTCATGATTGGATCTATAGTAAAAGCATTGGAAGTACTGGAAATCTTCAGGCCAGAGGAGCATTCTCTCTCCCTTGCCGAAATCAGCAACCGTCTGGGCTATCCGAAAACAACACTCTATACAATATTAAATACACTTGAATTGAAAGGATATGTGGAACGGGGAAAGAACGGAATTTATTCGCTGGGGACTGCAATCATCCCTCTGACCCAATCCGTTCGCGTAAACGCTAAAATACGAGATAGGGCAGCTCCTCTCTTACGTGAGCTCGGTGATTATACTAAGCAATCAGTCTATCTAGCCATTTTGGATGATCTGATGTGTCTCTACATCTATGCCATCGAGACAAAGCATCGCTTGCTTGCCCGAACGGCAATAGGGGAACGAGTACTCATGCACTATACTTCGGTGGGTAAATCGATGCTTACCTTTTTACCGGAAGATCAAATAGATGCAATGATCGAGCGACATGGACTATCGCGTGCAACCGAACACTCAATCATAGACAGGGAGAATCTCAAAAAAGAACTTGCAATAATTAGGAGCCAGGGGTATGCAACGGATAAAGCTGAACATGAGCCCAATGTATATTGCATTGGTTGTCCGATATTCGATGCAGATGGAGAAGTGATTGCTGCTTGCAGTATTTCTGGTGTCGACATGCAGATTGTAACGGAACACCGTGAAAGCTTATCGGCAGCTGTACGGTATACAGCCCAAGAGATTTCAAGAAGAATGGGATACATCCCTTCCGGTGATAAGCTCATCTGGAGAAGTTTTGACAACCCTCTCAGACATGCCCTCTAGGATGAGAAAACAACTCAATACCAATATTTGCTCGTCGTAGCCGGGTTATACCTCAGGCTGAACCAAATTCCAAGGTCGGCATCTATGGGCACCAGCATGTGGTATGCGAAAAAAGAAGGAATACAAGCAACGCCTACTTTGCAAGTATCTTGAACACAACCTTCACCACCGTTGTACTCTTATTGTCTATCAGGTTGGGACCATGGGGCTCTGAGGGAAAGAAAAGAGCAAAAACTGAAGAATCTGCATGAAAGGTGACCCTGTTTTGGGCCTTGCCGAAGAGAGCATCCTTTGCCTCGTCGTACGGTTGGGTCACCTCAAGGGTGGAAGCATCTGCGATTTCCATACGCTCATAGCCTGAGAGAAGAATCTGGACATCTATCTCCTTATGGTGCACCTCAAAGAGGTCTGCAACCTGTTTCTCGGTGGTGTAGGTGAAAAGGTTGTAGCGGACGCGAGGATCATGTGTTGTATAACTACCAAAAGCTTGGGTTTTCAACACCCCGCTCTTAAGTATGGACGAAACCGTCTCAAGGGAAGGAAGGATAGGAAAATATCGGTCTAGATTGGCCAATTGGTCAAGTATCATCTCAGAATCTCCTGGTTCAAAGCATACTCATTCAGTTGCAGACAAACAAGCCTGTATCAATAATGGAAACTAGAGAAGTACACAACAGTAGTAACAAAAACGGATTCTGGGGGTCTCATTCGGCCCTCTCTGAACCTTTGAACACCTACCAAACCCTCAAACATCCAATCGGTACTACCAGCACACATCATCAGAGACGAGGGTTTCTTCAGCTCCAGTAGATGCTTGCATCACGATAAAGGCCACTGCTGGGCTTGTACCAAAACAGTAGTGCAGGGTGTTTTCGGGCTCTCGAGATGCTGGATGAGCAACATTGCTGCAGCATAGCCTATATGGTAGAGAGGCTGGATGACTGAAAAATCGTTGATGGCCTCCATCGCTGAGGCACATACTCCTGCTGTCAGCGTATTTGAAGCTTGCGCCTTGGCCAGCCGAACCGCCACTTTGGAAAGAACCTGACTGAGACCGATGATCACATCAAATTCTGCAAAAGAGGCAGGGCTATTGTTTGGAAAGACCAGCTTCTCCTGCCGGTAATACTCAAGTTCATCCACTTTCAACAGTGTAGCATCAATGCCATGACGCTCGCAGGCCTGACGAATTCCCGCCCATCGCTCCTCAGTACTGGTAGTCTCAATACCAGAGAGAACCAAAGGCCGACGAACCCCCTTGGAATAGAGCCTCTCCATAAGCTCATCCATCGCCTTGGTGTTATCGCATTGGACCTTGCTAAACGGCTCTCCATCGATACAACGATCGAGTTGAACCAATGGAATATGAGCCTCGCGTGAAAGATTGAGAATGGCCTTGTTCTCCAGCATTGAATCAGGAGAAAGCAATGGCGAAAAAATGATTCCTAAAATCCCCTGCTGAATGAAGGAGGAAATCTTTTGGGTAACATTACCGTTTTCCAAATGTGTATTGCAGTAAAGCGTCTGATAGTTGTTCTTCCAAAGTGCATCGTGCAGACCTTGCAGCAAAAAAGACGCGAAAGCAGGAGTATAGTTATCCAAGGCGATACCGATGAGACGAGACCCCGGGGCTGTAGTGTCTTCCACCCGCTCCGTAACATACGTGCCCAAGCGTCCCTCTCGATACTCCAAAATCCCCTCACCCACCAGTTGACTCAAAGCACGACGCACCGTAACTCGGCTCACCGAAAAGAGGGTTGCAAGCTGCCGTTCAGCGAGAATCTGCTCGCCCGGCTTCCAGAACCCTTCCCGAATTCTCGCAAGAATCTCCTGATAGACTGTCTCGGACTTTGACTTCTCGCTAATCATTGTCCTAGTCTACGAAACTTTATTCGATATGTCTGTACTTCAAAGGGTCTGAAGCGACATTTTTCCTCTTGGGAAATCGGTTCTTCAAGCATATTTACAAGAACAAGCGTGCGCTCATCCAAGTTCGGGCTGAAAATGAGCGTAGCCATACCTCCAATACCAAACCACTCACGAATTCGAATAACAAGATCCTTGCCATCTTCGCTGACCTTCACAGTCTGTACAGCAAATTGCTTCTGCTTGACCTGGACTAATGGCTCATAGGGCTCTTTCACAAGCAAAGGAGGGACATTCAGCAATGAAGACTGAGCATACACATTACCAAGGTCTTCTTCTAAAAGCAGAGAGTACGTAAAGCGATGTTCTCCCTGATCGGATTCAGGATCAGGGGCAGCAGGCGATCGCAGCAGAGATACCGAGAGTTCGGCTTGATGCGCTTGATACCCGTATTTACTATCACTTGCAAGAGCAACAATCAGGCTTCGATCTTCAAGGGCCGCAAACTTGTGTGCAGGAACCTCAAACATAGCCCTCTCTATAGTGGTGTTCATATGCGTAGAGCGTCTGATGTACCCAAAGGGAACATCATAGAGCGCAGAATCACTTCTAATGGTGGTCGGAAATACTGCTCTGAGCAGTGTATGACGTTCGTTCCAATCGACCTCTGTCTCAAAATCGATCCGTGATATCTTTTTATAGATGACCATGCGTTGCTTCATCGTCGATGCGCACCCTATCTTTGCCTCATAGTAGAGGTAATGACAATATGCATCCTCAAGATGAGCCGTCTCTTGCATCGTTGTAAGCTTCGTCTGCTTCTGTAGAGAATCGCTCTCGATATCCCAGGCGTCCCAGAAAACCGGATAGTCTTCTCCAAGAGTGAGCGTATTGAGCACTCTGCCATCCTCGACCAATTCCCTACTGTCCTGTCCATATTGTAGCGATCTTATACCCCCTTTCCCATCCAGGATAAAAGTAGCCCAATCGGTCTCTACCAGTAGAGAAGGCTTGACCACCCGGGCAGTGCCCGCAGCAATTTGCTTTTTTGCTTCCAAGGGGGCAAGAACGGTTCCATCAGCAAGCAAAGCAGAAAACCCATTGGTATTAAGCAGGTAATCGCCATGATAGGGGGTAAAGGTTTCCATCAAGCGTATGTAAGCCTTTTCGTAAGAGAAGAGCGCCTCTTGGTTCACCCTCTGGATTGAAGAACCAGGAAGAATATCATGAAATTGGTTTACAAGAACCACGTTCCACACTTCAGAGAGCGTCTCTTGCAGTTCATTGACATCCTCACTCTTGCAAAGCAACACGCTCACTAAATACTCATAGCTATGCAACAGACCTTCAAGCTTTCGGTTCCACCACTTCAGCCTTGCTTGGCTGGTATAGGTACCCCGATGCAGTTCCAGATAGAGCTCCCCTTTATAGACAGGAAGGCAAGAAGTGTCTTTGAATATTTCCTGCATGGCAGAACTAACACTGCTCCAACGATTGCGGGGAAGGCCTGCAAGATCGTATTCTCGTTTTGCTAACTCAAGATCACTTCTCAGCGTTCCCCCTCCTCCATCACCCTCTCCGACAGAACGCATCAGAGTGGCCTGAATATCCTTATGCAGAACACTCTGATAGGCTTTTACAACACTCTCCGGATCATTGGTTCCTTCGTACGCTCCTTGAATCATGTGAGCAGGGATTCGCGTACCATCAAGCGATTCCCAGAGAAATACATCATAAGGAAAGCGGTTGGTATCGTTCCAGCTAAGCTTGCTGGTCACAAAGTACTTGACTCTACAACCGACCAATATCTGAGGAAGTGCCGCTGTATACCCGAATGAATCGGGAAGCCAAAAGGTATCACCCTCATACCCGTCGAATAGTCGACTTGTCACCTGTCGCCCCAGAACATTCTGCCTGATCAAAGACTCCCCGGATGGCAGCATGCAGTCGGGCTCGACATAACACACCCCGTTTGGTTCCCATCGTCTGGTCTTCGTATACGCATCCTTGACGCGCGAAAAGACCGACGGATAGTGTTTCTTCAGCATTTGCATCTGGGCTGGCTGACTGAACAGAAAAACAAAGTCAGGATATTCATACAAGAAATTCACCATATTCAAAGCAGTACGGGCTGCTTTGCGAGTAGTCTCAGCAATAGGCCAAAGCCATGCATGGTCAAGATGTGCATTCCCTACCGAGAGAACCTGGGGGACAATACTGCCGTTTTTTGCGTCAAGCAATACCTTCAACTCCAACCGCACCGCTTGGGCCCTCGGCTCTGGGGAGGATAGCAAGCTCAAAGAAGAGAGCATACGATGCAATGTGGACATCAGATACTGATAGTGGTAGCCATCTGGATTCAGTGTTTTTGCGAGTTGGCGCAGAACCAAGACGTCGTAGTAGAGGCCATATGTTTCTTCACAGCGTCTGAGCAGCTTTGGTTGCTTGAAGACCAATGGATAGGTTTGTTTCTTCACCGCAACACATGTCTGAACACGCCCTCCCTCACTAGGATGGTATCCCGGAAACCGGTGCCCTCCCCAAGCCTGCAGAACAACATCGATGGAACATCCTGCATACGAAGTAACCTCGATCTTGCGGTGAAACGGATTGGTTGCCCCCACCGGCACTCCATCTATGTAAACAAGAGTATCGGTTTCGGTGTCCAGAAGGAGAAAGAACCTTCCCTCATGCTTTGGGATCTCCACGGTAGTCCTGAACCAATAATCGGTCCAAGGCTCACCGTAGGAAAAGGGAAACGTAACAGCACAATACTCACCCTCGTACACCCCTTCTGTTTGCATCTCCTCACTCTTTGCATACCTGCATGTGAGATCATACACTTCTTCGTAGGCATACTGCTCGAGCATCGCCACATACTGGTCAATTCGGTTTTCCACTTTTCGTTGCAACATGGATTCAGGACCTCACTTTCTCAAGCGCACGCAGTAAATCGTCCTGTAACAGATCGAATTCCTCAATGCCTGCGTGCAACCTAATCAAGGTAAGACGATCTGGTGGAATGCAAGCTGTATCGGCATACTTGACCGCTGCGGGGAAAACCAGACTCTCGTACCCACCCCAGCTTACAGCCCGTTTGAAGAGCGTGAGACTGTTTACGAACTGTTTCACATCCTCAAGACGATCGGTCTTGAGATGGAAGCTGAACAAGCCGCTGCCTCCGCGCATCTGCTGTTTGGCCAGCTCGTACTGGTTGAACGATGGCAATAACGGGTACATCACCCCCTCTACCTTTGGGTGTTTTTCAAGCATGGCGGCAAGGTTCAGGGCATTTTGGTAGTGCTGGGGCATTCTCAGGTGCAGTGTCCTCAGGTTCCGCATGATCAACCATGCCTGAAACGGATCGGGAACCGGACCGAGAGGAAGAAACTGATGTTCGAAAATAGCCTTCATATGCTCGTCATCTCCGGCAATGACACCTGCAATGACATCGCTGTTGCCTCCTATGTACTTTGAGGCACTGTGAATGACTAAATCAATACCCGCATCTATGGGATTCTGGAAGTACGGAGTAGCCCATGTATTGTCGATTACCGTCGTAAGGCCTTTGCTTCGGGCAAGGTCTGCGACCTGTTTCAGAGGTTGCAGTTTGAATGTAAAAGTGGTCGGGCTCTCTAAATATATAAGACGAGTGTTGTCTTGAATCGCGTTTTCGAATTCATCAATACTGGTTCCCTCAACATAGGTGTGCTCAATTCCAAACTTGGGTAGGTAAGTATTGAAAAAATACTGCACCCAAGAGTAGCAGTCACGCACAACTACCGCGTGATCACCACTTTTGAGCGTAGAGAGAATCGCCAAAGAAGACGCGGCAACTCCGCTTGATACGAGTTTCGCTCGATCGGCATGCTCAAGGGCTGCCAGCTTCTCTTCGCAGAGATTTACGGTCGGATTATTCCCCCGGGTATAGAGGTAGTGACTGTCCTCATCAGATAGAGCATCCCGAAACTCGTCATAGGAAGGGAAGCAGAAGATGGAGGTTTGGAAAATGGGAGGGCTTACTGCATGAAAGGGTAAATCTCGCTCGCCCCGGTGGAGCAGGATTTCAGTTAGAGGTGTTCTTACATCAGTGTTCATAAATTTCTTATCATCCTTTAACACTTCCTTCGGTAAGACCAGCAACAATGTACTTTTGGCCGAATCCGAACACAATCATGGTAGGAAGCAGTGCGATTACAATACCTGCGCTCATTACATCCCAGCTGATACCAGCCTTGCTGATGAATGAATTGAGAGCTACCGGAACGGTCATCTTATCATTGGACATCAAGAGCATAACGGCCAAAAAAAGTTCGTTCCAAATGTTGATGAACGCAAAACAGAATATTGCCGCCATACCAGGTCTTGTAATAGGCAGCACTACATACAACAGCGATTGAAACATTGAGCATCCGTCGATTTTTGCAGCTTCTTCAAAACTCACAGGTATACGGTCGAAGAAGCCCTTGCTCATGATTGTGGAGAATGCAATGACAGTAGCTACATAGACGAGCATCAGTGCTCCGGTACTATCAACCCAGCCTAGCTTGGAGAACATGGTGAAAATGGGAACCATGATGAGGAAGGTCGGGATGGTCTGGGTGAAATAGAGTGCAAGTTGTAAGATTCCCTTGGTTCGCTGCTTTGGATAGCGAGAAAGAGAGAATCCGCTGAGAATGGAGACTGCCATAGCCAGCAGGCTAGAGAGAAAAGCCACTAGCAAAGAGTTGCGAAAGTAAAGGGAGAAGCTTGAAAACGAAAATAGCTTGCGATAGCTGTCCAACGTTGCGGTAGTGGGTAGGTATTGCAAAGGCATCGTGTAAATCTCTTTCGGGCCTTTGAGACTGGTAATTATAATCCAGTAGAGGGGAAAAACAGCAGCCAGAACATAGAGAGTCAATAAAATAAAACGACCGATGGAATAAACCATGTGCTTTTTCATAGAGTATCCCCTCCTTTCTTCTCGGTCATGCGAAGATAGAGCATTGCGTAGGCGAAAAGAAGTATCATGATGATGAGCCCGATAGCAGAACCCTGTCCATAATCGTACTCCTTGAAGACTTTATTGATCATCTGGGTGGCCAGGATGTTGGTCCGGTTAACAGGCCCCCCGTTGGTCATTGCGTAGATGATGTCTGGAAAATTTACAATCCACATGGTACGTAAAAGAATGGTACTGACGATGGTTGGTTTCACATAGGGAACAGTAACCGAGGTAAACTTCCGGATGGACCCCGCCCCATCAAGGGTGGCTGCCTCATAAAGCTCGTTGGGTACCGACTGCAATGCAGCAAGTAGCATGATTCCGAAGAAAGGGACGCCATACCAAATATTCGGAATGATAACGCTGATCATCGCTAGGTTAGGGTTTGACAAGAACCCAATTGGTTCTGATAGCAGCCCAATACGAATAAGCATATCGTTCACCAAGCCGAACTGACCATTGAAGAGCCAAGCCCATGTAAGACCGATGGCAAAACCACTGAGAGCCCAGCCATAGAATACAAATGCCGTATAAAGGCCTCTTCCTGCAAACGGTTTTTTCAATAACAGGGCAAGTCCAAATCCAAGTACAAATTGAAAAAAAAGCGAGCCGAAGAGCCAGATCGCCGTATTAAAAAGTATTTGTGCAAATCTGATGTGCGGGTCGCTTAAGACCGCCTTGAAGTTGTCAAACCCGTTGAATCGCAATTGATTCAGGTCGAAGAGATTGTAGTTCTGAAATGCCATCACGCTTCCCCGCAACACGGGATAGTAAATAAACGCCGTAAGAAAGAGAAACGCAGGAACCAACATCCAACGATAAAATTTCCGTTCCATCATTACCACCTGTCAAGAGACGCTTCCGAGGTGTAAATACCCCGGAAGCTGTATACAGTCGAATACTTATTTCCAGTAGTCTTCCCAGCTCTTGATAGCCTGGTCGACAGTGGTAGAACCTAACAAAAGGGATTGCATCGTCTGTTCCTGAACTTGAGCCCATGCGGGATACTTGGGATTATCGAGTGGATACTTGACGAATACATATGTTGCAGGATTGGACATCTCAATCTCCCAGGACTTATACACTCCACTTGAGAAGTAGGGATCATTGGCATATGTCGAGGTATGTACTGGAAGAGGTCCATATGCACGGCAAAAATCTGCATTGTTCTCTGCATTTACCATGAAGGAGATGAAATCCCAAGCAAGGTCTTTGTGCTTGCTGGTGCTCGGAATACCAAGACCGGCGAAGCCGTAGTCGAGATATGTCTTGCCACTGGCTCCGACGGGCATCGGAATAACTGTCCACTGAGAAGGATCTAGGGCTTCAGCTACCATGCTCACAGTATCAGGATCCTGTACGAGGAATGGGGTGGTTCCACTGATGAACCCGTTGACCTGCTCATTGAAACCCCAGTTGATACCATCGGAAGGAACAGCTTTCTTATAGAGATCTACATATGCTGCCACTGCCTTGCGGGCCGCAGGAGAAGAAAATGCAAAGGAGCCATCGGTTGTCTTGTAGATGTTGTCGACGTTGATGTTGTCCACATCACTGAGGATCAAAATATCGGAAATCTTGAAGGCACTGCCCTTTCCACGGAACCCAAACCCATACTGATTTGCAGCTTTGCCGGTAATGGCAATCGACATCTTATACAGTTCTTCAATAGTCTTTGGCATCGTGGTAAAGCCATGCTTGGCAAGAATGTCAGTACGGACAAAAAGACCTTTTACAAAGAAGAACTGGGGAAGTAAATATGGGGTATTGTTTACCGTAGTGGCTGCCGTCATGGTAAGAGGCAAAAGATCATCTCCCTGATCCCACGTTTTGAGATAATCGGTCAGGTCGACCAACTTGTTGTTGTTGACGAACTGTTTCACGGTATGGTCGCGAACTTCGATGATGTCCAGCTCCTGATTGCTATTAAGCATCAAAGTGAGCTTGTTGTCAGCCTGTTCATAGGGAGGAGAGACCAAGTTGATCTTCACATTGGGATTCTGTGCCTCATATTTGGCAATCAGTTCCTGAATTTGTGCGGTGCGTGACGGGCTTGTCATAGTCTCGACGAAGGTCAACGTAACAGGACCGCTCGCCTCTTCCTTGGTTCCAGCTGCAAAAGCTGGGGAAAGAACCAACAAGAGGGTACAGAGCACCAAAAGAATAGTCATGGGGTGTTTCATTTCCAAACTCCTTTCATTAGGTAATACCAAATATACATTTGGTATTACCAATTCTACCATCAATTCAATTTTTGTCAATGCAAGTTGCATACCAATTGCTTACGTCGATTTCTTGAACAGTAAAATGGCCCTCCAAGCTTTTCCTGTTAGGCTGAAAAGTGGGCTGCCTGTTTTCTATTCACAATCTAATTTCCAGCATTCCATGGAGAAAAGGCTTTTTGCATCCAAACCACCGTTGAGAGAAGGCCCTTGGATAGTGATAACAAGTCAACTTTTTTTTTGGGTTTATTGCGAAGATTGGCTTCTATTTTCATGATACTATACAATATGTCAATTAATATTTTTCAACCTACAAGTTTAAAAACTCGGTTTTCTCGATTTGTTGTCTTTCTCATAGTGTCTTTGTTGAGTATTGCTGGAATTAGCCATCTTTCTAATTACCAGTCACTCGAGCGATATAACCGAACATTCAAAGGATTTGAGCAACTACTCTCCTTCTACGAGAATGTTGAAATGATGAATGCCGGAATCACCAACTATATATATGCAGGAAATACTGAAGAACTAGATCAATATAGCTCCTATCGCGATAAAGCTTTTTCTAACTTGGAACATCTTAAGGATGTTACAAATAAGGAACTGGTATTCCGGTTTTCCTTACTCACCAATATG
>Ga0334890_1000652_pt1 | contig 58484 bp, 48 predicted proteins | sample GraSluR1_MG_3_FD_207220 | JGI IMG/M metagenome (GOLD analysis project Ga0334890, IMG submission 207220) | Sludge microbial communities from methane-producing bioreactor in Wageningen University, Netherlands - Granular Sludge_31_08-R1 | ecosystem: Engineered > Bioreactor > Anaerobic >... | reverse complement strand
AGGCGGGAAGAGTCCGTCTGTCCCTACATAAACTCCACGGTGTACCTGGCCGCAGACGGCGCTGTGTATCCGTGCCCCTACTGGAACACGGGAAACCCGGTGGGAAACATGCTCACCGAAGACTTTCGGGATATCTGGAACCGGAGAGAAAAGGCGCTGACACCGGATACCTGCGGCGATTGTCCGGAGATAACCGCCCGGAGCAGAGAGGTTCCGAAGGACAGTTGATCAGGGGAAGGAGGTCATCCCCATGAAGTTCTCGATCAGCCAGGCATCGCTCTCCCTGACCACTACAGCCTGCTGTTCGATGACAACTCCGGCGGTGTTCTCGAACAGCACCTGAACCGTTGCCCTTCGGCCCTGAACTTCAATGGACAGTATCTCCATCGTGAATGGCGTGTATCTGCCGAACATCATGGGAAGCTTCAGGGTTTCCGCGAGATACTCCCTGGTGCTCCAGTTTCTGATGGCCTGGGTTCCGGCCTGGTATCCCGCGGTCTGAAGCCGCGTGAGGGTTGCTTCATCGGCCCTTCTGATCCCCTCGCGAATGGTTTGAAATGTGTAATCCACCTGTGCCAGGGCAGCGGATGAGTAGAACTGTGCTGCATCCTCACCCCGGGCTTCTCGAAGCGCGTCGAAGAACGATCGGAGCGCCGCTTCCACGGCAAGTTCTTCCGTTGACCGTTCGGAGACAATGGCTTCATCAGCCGGTTCGTCGTTCGACTGGCCGAAAACAACCGCGAAGATTGTCAGAAGCACTGCAATGAGCACCGCCTTCACGGGGCACCCCCTCACCGGTTTTTGCTTCTCGATGCTGATAATAGGCATTGTCCCCGTCTTGCGCAACCCCGGATCAGCCCATGCTCTCGCCCCATGCGATGATTGTATTCATCAGGATTTTCAGAGCTTCCTCCATCCCCTCCACCGCCGCCCATTCCCTTCTGGAATGGAACAGGCCTCCTCCGGTGGGAAGGTTCACCGTGGGCACTCCCATGAAACTCAGCCTCGAGCCGTCAGTGCCTCCCCGTATGCCGGTTTCCCGGGGAGTGATTCCCGCCGTCAGCGTTCCCTTCATGGCGCACTCCACAACCCGTTTATCCTCAGCGAGGAGTTCCTTCGGATTCTTGTACTGGTTGGTGATGGCCAGCTCGATCCTTGCCCTTTCGTGCTTCTCGGAAAGGTAGCCCTTAAGGGAACGCATCCGCTGAATCCTGCGGTTCATGCCCTCGGTGGTAAAATCTCTCAGTATCACCCCCACCGACGCTGTTCCGGAATCTCCCCGGATATCCATGGGGTAGTCGAAACCCTGGTCGCCTCTGCTGTTTTCCGGCATCTCCTCGGGTTTCAGCATTGATACCAGTTCCGAGGCGATCCGAACCGGATTCACAAGTTGCTCAAAGGCGCTGCCCGGATGAACTTCCACGCCGGTTATCCTCCAGTCCGCCCGGCAGGCGTTGAAAGTCGCGCTGTCAACCGAACCGGGCAGTTCGCCGTCGACGGTGTACGCGAAATCAGCTCCGAACCTTCCGGTGTCGAAGTGGTCCATTCCCCTTCCGATTTCCTCATCGGTGGTGAATGCAACCACAACCCGGGGCCGGCTCACTCCGGGATTATCCATCATCCATTCACAGGCTTCCATGATGATCGCCACTCCCGCCTTGTCATCGGCCCCCAGCAGCGTTGATCCATCGGAAGTGATAATCGTCCCTCCCCGGTAGCGACTTATCCCTGAGCAATCCTCAGGATCCAGCAGCACCCCTTCCGCGATGGTGACAGGCTCACCGTTCCAGGATGGGTGCAGCCTGGGTTTCACTCCTCTTCCCGACACCGCCGGCGCCGTGTCCACATGGGCGATGAGGCCGATGGTCAAGCCGTCCCGTCCCCCGGGCACTCTTCCGTAAAGAACCCCTTTCCCGTCAAGGTACAGCTCTTCCAGCCCGATTTCCATCAACTCACTTCGAAGCAGTTCCAGCAACACCATCTGGCCCCTGGTGGAGGGGGATGAATCACTGTGAGGGTCACTGCCGCTGTCCATGGCGGCATACCTGAGAAAGCGCTCGACGAGTCTGTTCATTCCAATCCTTTCTGCGTACAAATCAGTTCAAACGAGTATAATACCCTAGAATCGGGGGTTGGGAATGAAGACTTTTCTCACGCTTACAGACACGGCAAGATGCCTTGGAATGGGCCTTCAGGAAGCATCCAGGGAAATCGGACGGGCCGGGCTGAAGACCGTGATGTTCCAGGGCCGGAAGTGCTACCTCCGGTCCGAAATACTGGACTGGCTCACCAGGGAGTTCGGCAGGCTTGCCGTAGACCGCCTGGCCAGCGCCGAGCTGTCCAACGCTGAGACAGCGGGAATCGATTCTTCGGCGATGCTGGTTACGGAGATGCTCACAGACAACATCATCTTCCCGGAGAGGGTGGGCACCGGAAGCAGCATGCTTCGCACCATGGCATCCGAGGCCTGTGGAACCGGCGCCCTGTACGATGAAAGCGCCCTGCTTGAACAGCTGGTGCTCCGGGAGAACGCGGGATCAACGGCTCTGAAGTGCGGAGCCGCCCTGGTGCACCCCCTGGATGTGAGAAAACTTTTTGTGGAACACAGCCTTCTGATGCTGTTCCGCCCCCCCCATCCCCTTCCCTTCGGGGAGGAAACCGGCAGGCTGACCTCCCTCTTCTTTCTTCTGGTCTTTCCCGCTGCCAACGAGCACCTGCACATACTGGCCAGGCTCAACAGAATGCTGAGATCAAAGGTTTTCATAGAAGAACTGCTTGCCGCCGGGGGTCCGGCGGAAATGCTGGATGCAACCAGAGAACGCGAACGCGAACTTCGTTAACCCTTATGGAAGGGGGATTCCCGTTGAATTCCTTTTCAGGCAGAAGCATCATCTCCCTGAGAGACATGTCGGTTTCCGACCTTTGGCGGATCGTTGAAACCACGGGTGAGGTAAAGACCGGAAAACACCCGGGATTGCTGTCAGGAATCAGTGTAGCCTCACTCTTCTTCGAACCCTCCACCAGAACCAGGCTCAGTTTCGAGTCCGCGGTGCTCAAGGGGGGCGGCTCCGTTTTCGGTTTTGCCGACCCCGGCGCATCCTCCCAGAAGAAGGGGGAATCCTTCGCGGACAGCGTGAGAACCGTAACCGGCTACTGCGACGCCATGGTGATACGCCACCCTGTCGAAGGGGCAGCCAGACTCGCGGCGGAACTGTCCTCGGTTCCGGTGATCAACGCCGGCGACGGCGCCAACCAGCATCCCACCCAGACCTTTCTCGACCTCTTCACCATCTTTGAGAGCATCGGACGGCTCGAAGGCCTTTGCGTGGGGCTTATGGGTGATCTGAAGTACGGTAGGACAGTTCACTCCCTGGCTCATGCCATGTCCCTTTTCGGAGCGAAACTGGTGTTCATATCCCCCCCTTCGCTGGCCATGCCGCCCCATGTCCTCTCGGAACTCACCGAGGCCGGTGTCTCCTTCAGCGTGGTTTCATCCCCTGAAGAAGCCAGGGATTCGGAAATGGATGTTCTGTATGTGACCCGGATTCAGAAGGAAAGATTCGGCGACCCTCAGGAGTACGAAAGCGTGGCTCACAGTTACAGGGTCACCCGGGAAACCGTTGGTGTTCTCGGTGAATCCATTAGAGTGATGCACCCCCTTCCCAGAGTGGACGAAATCGCCGAAGAGGTGGATTCCCTGCCCAACGCCATCTACTTCCTTCAGGCGCACAACGGTATTCCCACAAGACAGGCGCTTCTGGCGCTGGTCACCGGAGGTCTGTCATGAGCGACAGGGTTTACAAGGTCTACTCCATTGAGAACGGAACCGTCATTGACCACATTCCAACCCCCATGGCCCTGAAGGTGGTGAAGATACTGGGGATAGGCAGCGGTGGCATGTTCACCCTGGGCGTGGGCTTCCAATCCAAGAGGCTTCCCGGAGGAAAGGACATCTTGAAAATCGAAAACAGGGTTCTTTCCAGAAACGAGACCGATACCATCTCACTGATCGCTCCCCATGCCACCATCAACATAATTCGGGAGGGCAAAGTTCAGGAAAAAAGGCGGATCTCTCTCCCGGAATCCATCACTGGAGTGATGCTCTGCCCGAATCCCAACTGTGCCACGAACATGCTGGGCGCCACAAGGAAATTCCGGCTTGAAAACCGTGATCCGGTTTCGTACCGTTGCCATTACTGCGAAAGAGTAACAGGAATCATTTCCGAAAACCTGGTCAGCCCGGAAAAATGACTATGAAGCGAACACTTCCGTGGCTCGCGGGCTTCGGAACAGCGGTGGCGCTCTCACTGTCCTGGTTCGGGCCAAGTCCCCTTTTCGGAGATGAGATAGGTTACGGATATACCGCATCGAACTGGATAGCGGAGCACGCCCTTGCCCCTGTCCCCGCCGGAACCGGCAGGGGAGAACAGGGACAGGGGCATCCGGCCCTGTTCTTCTGGCTGTGGGCTATTCTGATGCGGGTTTTCGGCAACACACTTGCCACCGCCAGGATCATCCCCACCATCGCAACAGGTTTCGCGCTGGTCGGGATGTGGAGGTTGGGGAAGGATCTCACCGGCTCCGGAACAGCGGGAATCATGGCCGCGGCAGGTCTTCTGGCCAGCCCGCTCTTCCTTGCCCAGGCTTTCCGGGCGCTTCCTGAAAGCGCTCATATGGCTTCGGTTGTCTGGGCTTTATGCTGCTATACTCGGGGGCAACGGTTCAAGGCGGCGCTTCTCACTGTTCTGGCCACAGTTTTCCGCCAGCAGGCGATCGCTCTGGGAGCAGCCTTCCTGGTGGCGGATCTTCTGAGGGAGAGGAAACTCGGGCCGAATCTCCTGATCTGGCTAACCCCGCTGGCGGTGCCTCTTGTCAACGGGCTCATGCATCTGTCTGTGAATGGTTACTTCATATTTCCCCATTATCTTGGAGAACAATCGCCTGACATGCCAGCCAACTGGCTGACTGCCCGTATCAGGCTCTTCGCGGGGCATGTCGCGGCAGAGGATTTTCGCTGGTTTCCCGTTTCCGTGGGCCTGGCTTTCTCCTTCTTGCGCTTTCAACACAAGCCGGGTGTGCTATTCCTGGCGGCCCTGACTCTTCCGGGGCTGCTTTTCCCTCCCACCAGACTTGCGTTTCTTGCTGGAGTGGCGCTGCTTTACGGCATTCTGCTCGTTACGCGAAAGCGGCTTCCATCGCCGCCGGTTGCGGCGATGCTGGTCTTCATCGGGCTGCTGGTGGCCTTTCATGTGCTGATTGTGACTGTTGCTCCGGATCCCCACCTTAACCTCTTCCGTTACATCTACGGCGCCTATCCCCCCCTTGTAGCGCTGCTGATGCTGGGAGTTCGCCGGGCGGGAAGGGCAACCTCCCGGTATGCCTGGGCGGTGTTCTGCGTCGCGTCAGCGACATGCATGACCGCGGTCAGATACCCATGGCAGCCCGACGCTACCGTGGCGGGCCTGTTGGAGGCCCGGGCCGTGAGAACCGCCATCGCCTCGGTTCAAAACCCCTTTCATCCGGATGATCGCATCATCGGTGTTCCGGCCCTGGGCTATGTTTCAGCGCCGCTTCAGGCGGAACTTGATGACACTCTTCATGTGATAGTGGTCACAGCAGACGCGCATCTGTTGGCCCACATTCTTCCTGTGGGTTACCGGTACACCGGGCGAACAGGCTACACATGGAATCACCGTCTGCTTTCCGTAACAGCCTTTGAAGCGGTTCCTGAATGAGGTGCACCCTTCTGCACCCCCCCCGGCCCGGGTCGACGAACACCGTGCCGCCCCTGGGGCTGCTGGGGCTGGCGGCGGTTCTGGAGCTTGAGGGCCACACCGTTACGCTGATAGATGCCGCCCTCACCGGAGAAACAGGCCCGGCTCTACGCAAAACCGTCACGGCCTCGAAACCCGACGCACTGATGATTACGGCCTTTTCCAGCGATGTGGCCACACTCCGTAGAGAAATGCCGGGATTGCGGAATGCCCTCGGGAGCACACCCTTCCTGTTGGGCGGACCCCACGCCTCCTGCCGGGGGACTTCCACTTTCAACGACCTTCCCGAATCGGATGCGATTTTTCTCGGTGAAGCCGAGGAAACCCTGCCCCTCTTCCTTGCCGGACATGGGGAAAGACTCCCGGGAGTTGTGGAAAGATCAGATCAATGGCAGGCGGAGCCGGTACATCTGAAAGACCTCTCCGCGCTTCCCCTTCCCGCCTGGCATCACGCCCCTCCAGCCCGTTACCGGGGCCTTCCCAACGGCGTAGTCCTCAGAAAGCTGCCCTTCGCCCCGATAATCACAACCAGGGGATGTCCCTACCGCTGCACCTTCTGCGCCGGATTTCGCGTAACCGGCAGGACGATCAGACACCGCCCCCTGGCCCTGGTATGGGAGGAAATCGATCTGCTGGTTCGGGAGTACGGCGTGAGGGAGATACATATTGAAGATGACAACTTCACCTTCGATGCGGAGTACGCCAAGGCTTTCTGCAGAGAGGCCCTTGGAAGGGACCACCGCCTCTGCTTTTCCACACCCAACGGAGTACGCCTCGACACTCTTGACCACCAGCTTCTGGACCTGATGAAGCGCGCCGGCTGGTATGTGGTGCACTGCGGCATAGAGTCCGGATCTGACCGGGTTCTGTCCAGTGCGAAAAAGGCTCTGTCCACAAAAGTGATCCGGGAAAAACTGGCCATGATAAAAAGCCACGGCCTTCCCGTTGCGGGATACTTCATCATCGGTCTTCCCGGCGAAACCCGGGAAGACATTGAAAAAACCATATCCTTCTCACTTTCGTCCGGAATCGACTGGGCCCATTTCGCCACATTCCTTCCAATTCCCGGGTCAGAGGCGGGGAATCCCTGGTTCGACGGCTCCTTCAACCCTGAACTTCTCTGGAACGAGTTTCACAACACCCGCTGTCCCGCCCCCCCCGACGGCCTCTCCCGCCGTGAGGTTCTGAAACTGCAGAGAAAGGCGTTTCTGCGTTTCTACATTCGGGGCAAACAGATGGCGGGGATACTCAGGCTGTTGCTCCGGCCGGGAGTTCTTCCCTACATGCTGAAGCGGTTCGCCGCGTACCTTCACCCGTCCACGGAGAACATCCCCATCGAAGAATGACATCATCCGGGTACGCAACGAAGAAGGCCGGGAGCTGGCAGCTCCCGGCCCAAACCCCGGATAACCGGGCTTAATTCATCACTGTGACCCTCTGGGCCGCCATACCGTCCGGAGAGGTTACAACCACTGTGTAGATACCGGTTGGGAGGCTTCCCACCATGGCGGAGTAGTTGCCGGGGGTCTGGTCGCCGCGATGCAGGTCGGTTACCGCCCGTCCCGTGGCGTCGAACAGGGTAACGGTGACATTACCCGCCTCGGGAGTGTGCCAGTAAACGGTGAACGCTCCGACAACCGGATTGCCCTGGGGAAGCCAGATTCTTCTGCCGTCCGCGGGCTGCTCTGTTCCTCCTTCGACATCAACATAAAGGTCGTAGATGATGGTGACATCCTTGAGGGACGGAGTGACATTGGGATTGTTGGTGTAAAGCTCCACCTGATACTGGATGTAACGGCCTCCCTGCGAGACCACTCCCGCAAGACTTCCGGCGGAGGTTATCCACGGGCTCCAGCTTCCCATGTTGAGGTCGTAGGAAGTTTTGAGACGGAAACGGACTCCTGTGTTCGGAGGAAGGGTCTGGCTCCAGTGGATGTATTCCCAGCCGACGCCATCGGGATCGATGGGAACGATGTCGAGAATGGAGGAAGTAAGCCAGCCCGGAGAGGTGAATCCGGAAACCCTCCACCAGCTGACCTTGTTGCCGGTTTCAGCGCATCCGATTACGTCCAGAACTCCGTTGCCGTTCAGGTCGCCCACCGAAACTCCCCGGGCTCCGGAGTACCATGTGGATACATCGTATCGCTCCCAGGGTTCGCCCATCTTGAGGAAGTTCTTGAACCAGTAGATGCGGTTGGCGTCACGGCAAGCCACGATAATGTCCGGCGAGCCGTCGCCGTCCATGTCCGCCACTTCGATGGAGCGAAGTCCCGGAGCAGTGCCGTTGATGGTGTTCATGTTCCAGGTACTGCCGCTGACATGGTTGTACCAGCGCAGACTTCCATTGCCCGAGCCGCTTCCAACCACGATGTCGAGTTTGCCGTCGTCGTTGATGTCCGCAAGAGCCACAGCCCGGGCGCCGGTGAAGGTTCCCACCTCCTGCTGGTTCCAACTGTAGCCGTAGGGATTCTGGGAAAGATAAGCGACGACTCTTCCGGTGCTGAGGCTCACCGCCGCTACATCAGGATGACCGTTGTTGTTAAGATCGCCCACCGCCACAGCGTAGGCACCCATGAGGGCTCCGTCGATGTAGTTGATGCTCCAATTGTTACCATTGTTGGTGTTCCTCCACCAAACCACATCGCCGCTTTCGTAGGAGACCCCTACAATGTCCAGGTTGCCGTCGCCGTCCATGTCCTGGGTTCTTATCTGACGGGCGTCGAAGTTGGAGGCAACCGTGATCGGAGCCGCCCAGGGTACTCCGCTTGTTTCGTTCCTGAACCAGACCACGGTATTGAGATCGGCGCTTGAGGCGGCGATATCCCGCAGGCCGTCGCCGTCGAAGTCTCCCACGGCGATGAACTGGGCCTGGCTGAGGTTGCCCACGAGGTTGTGAGTCCACTGGGTTCCAAGGCCGTTCATGTTCTGAGCCCAGTAGACCGCCCCGCTGCCGTAGCTGCAGTAGGCCACGTCGGTGTGGCCGTTGAGGTTCATGTCGTTGGCAACCACATAGTAAGGCGCGTTTACTCCCGAGGCTATCGTGTTTTCGCTACGGTCTACAACAAGCTTCACCTGTCCGGGTTCGGTGTCCCAGTCCATGGAGGTGGCTACATAGAACCTGTCTCCCCATGTAGTAACCGGGCCGTAGATTCCGGGGCCGCTCTTCCAGTCGGTCTGGGTTGCGCTCTCCGCAAGGGCGATGGTTGAGCAGACCAAAACCAGCATCAGAATCACTATCTTCATAATGGAAACCCCTCTCGCTTTCTGTAGAATCCTCTGAATACTACTAATCCTCAGGAGGCCCTTTGTCAATATCCTTGACATGGGTGGATTTCAGAGCTTCAGGTACCTGTCTCTCTCGCTGAATACACACCCGCAGTATGCCTGCCTGTACAGACCCAGTTCTCTTGAAATCCTGACGGACTCCGTATACTCCTTGCGGCAGTCGATGTAGACGAAATCAACCCCGCACGAACCCCCCGCCGCATTTCCCTCCTTCCGAATGAGTTTCTGATCCTGATATGGGCTCACCGAGAGAGTTGTTCCAAAGCTGCCAAACCCCAGCTCCATTGCCTTGTTCGCGGTGGCTGCCAGCCTGTCCCCGAAACAGCCTCGGCACCGGGGTTCCGACGAGAGGAGTTTCCCGATCGTGGCTTCCAGCGGGTAGCCGCGCTCCGTCACGGTTTCTACTCCCTGGCCCGCCGCCCATTCTTCAAAAGTGTCGAGCCTTCGGACGAACTCCCTGTAAGGGTGAATGTTGGGGTTGAAAAAGTATAGAACCGGCTCGAAGCCCGCTCTTCGGTAAGCGGGAACGGTAACCGTGGAACACGGGGCACAGCAGGCGTGCAGCAGGAGTTTCCCGCTCACAGCAGCAACTGCTCCCCGGGCGGACACGGATAACCCATATGCAGGCACGCTTTGGCGGTGGCCACCCGTCCCCGGCTGGTTCGGTTCAGAAAGCCTTCCGCCAGCAGAAAGGGTTCCACCATGTCTATCAGAGTGTCGCGCTCTTCGCTGAGAGTGGCCGCGATGGCGGATACCCCCACCGGACCACCGTTGTACTGCCGGATCACCGCCTGCAGGTACCTGCGGTCCAGCGGATCAAGTCCCGCCTCGTCGACTCCTATCAGGTCCATGGCTTCCAGGCTGATCTCCTCGTCGACCTTGTCCTTCCGGGCAACCTGGGCGTAGTCCCTGATCCTTCGCAGAAGCCTGTTCGCGATTCGGGGTGTTCCCCTTGCCCTCATGGCCACAGCTCTCGAGGCTTCCGGGGTGACGGGAATGCCCAGGATCGAAGCGGATCGGACGACAATGCTTGCCAGGTCGCTCACCCCGTAGAACTCAAGGTGCAGGGAAAGCCCGAAACGGTCCCGCAGGGGGCCTGTCAGAAGGCCGGCCCGGGTGGTCGCGCCGACGATGGTGAACCTGGCGAGTTCGAGCCTGACCGATCGGGCATGGGGTCCGGGTTCTATTATGAAATCAATGCAGAAATCCTCCATGCCCGGATAGAGGTATTCCTCCACAATCCTGGGAAGCCTGTGTATCTCGTCGATGAAGAGGATGGTGCCGGCTCTGAGGTTGGTCAGTATGCCCACAAGGTCCGCCGCCCGCTCCAGGGCCGGGCCGGAGGTCACCACGATCTCGCTGTTCATCTCCGATGAAATCACATGGGCCAGGGTGGTCTTTCCCAGGCCCGGCGGGCCGTGGAACAGAATGTGGTCAAGCGGCTCGTTTCTCTCCAGCGCCGCCTGTACCGCTATCCTGAGATTGTCCACCACCATGCCCTGGCCCACATACTCGCTGAATCTTGAAGGCCTTAGGCTCGCGAACTCCCTTTCTTCGCCGGGCGTCGCGCCTCCGGCAACTATGGATTCCCTCATCCGCCACTCCTGATTCTCATCGCGGCCCGGAGAATGCTCTGCGTATCGGCTCCGCTGCCGGTCTCCTCAAGGGCCCGGGCCACCAGAGCAGCGGCCTGCTCTCCGGTCAGCCCCAGTTGCTTCAGCACCAGAAGCACCTCCGAACCGCCGCCCGGGCAGGATGGCTCCCGGCTGAAATCCGCCGTGGTGAGGGACATGGAGTCCTGAAGCTTCGCGATTATCTGCTTCGCCCTGGCAGCGCCTATTCCGGGAAGCGCCCTCAGGAAGCCGTGGTCGCCCCGGGCTATCGCCGATGCCACCGCTCCGGGAGGATGGCAGAGAGCCTTCGACGCCGCCCGGGGACCCACACCGGAAACCGATATGAAGTTTCTGAAGAAGGCCCGGTCCGCAGGGCAGGGGAAGGCCACCGCCAGCGGTGTGATCCGGTTGCCTTCGTTGACAAGCTGGAAATGGGTGAAAACCTCCACCTCGTCACCGGGGACGAGGCCTGGCTGGAAGTAGGCGGGAACCAGAAACTCAAGGGTTACCGCGCCAAGATTCAGCTGAAGCACCCCATCCGACGCGGATTCCACTGTTCCCCGAACCGCTTCAAGCATCGTCGCACTCCTCACAGTAGGCTATCGCCGCCGCCAGGGCGTCACTGACATCAAGGGGATGAATGGGACCGCCTATTCCCAGAAGCCTGCAAACCATTCCGCTGACCTGTTCTTTCCCGGCTCTTCCCCGGCCGGTAACAGCCTTCTTGATATGGGTGGAGGGCAGGGATGCAACCGGAATGCTTCTCTGGGCCGCGGCCAGGCACAGAACACCCCTGGCATGGCCCATGATAATGGCGGTGCGGGGGTGCCGGTAGTGGCTGTAGACCTGCTCGATGGCCAGTACCGCCGGATGATGGATGTCCATGATTTCCCCGATGTCCTGATGCAGTTCCCGAAGCCGGAGAGCAAGCGGATCCGATGGGGACGGTTTCAAAACCCCCGCGTCCACGAGCCTGAGAACCCCGCCGCTTACACCCACCACTCCGTATCCGGTTATCCGGAGACCGGGATCCACACCCAGAACGATAAGGTCCGAAGGCAATCAGTCCGTCCGGTCGAAATTGGAGTAGACGGCCTGAATATCCTCGTTTTCCTCCAGGGCGTTCAGAAGCCTTACCGTCTGGTCCGCCTCACGGCCGGAGAGGGCAACAGTGTTCGAGGGAACCTTTACGATCTCCGCGGATTCCACCTTGATGCCCGCCTCCTCCAGGGCATCCCTCACCTTGAACACATCCTCGGGCAGAGTGGAAAGCACATGCAGGCCGTCGTCGGTGTAAACATCGGAAAGGCCCGCCTCCAGCCCGGCTTCCATCACCTGATCTTCAGAGTGGGCCGACGAGTCCACGGTGAGCTGCCCCTGTTTCGCGAACAGGTAGGCCACGCTGTTCCGCTGGCCCAGACTGCCCCCTCCCTTGGACAGGGTGTGTCTGATTTCCGCGGCGGAACGATTCCGGTTGTCTGTGAGAACCTCGATCAGAATCGCCACTCCGCCCGGGCCATAGGCCTCGTAGGTTATCTCCTCGTAGGTAACCCCTTCCAGCTCGCCTGTACCGCGCTTGATCGCCCGATCGATGTTGTCGTTGGGCATGTTCTGGCTTTTCGCGGTATCCACCGCGACCCGAAGCCTGGGGTTCATCTCGGGATCACCGCCCCCCTCCCTGGCGGCCACGGTGATTTCCTTCACAAGCCGGCTGAAGATTCTTCCCCTTTCGGCGTCGGCCTTGCCCTTCTTGTGCTTTATCGTACTCCATTTATTGTGACCGGACATTCTCGCTCCTCTGTGTGAATCGTTACTTCGTATCCGTAAATTTTAGAAACAGAACCGCCTTCGGTCAACGGGGCTCGGCTGTATGAAACGCCTGTATTCTCTCCAGGTCCGGCATGTTCCTTCTGAAGAAGGAAACCCCGGTTCCCCGAAGGAGAACCATCTCCCCCTCCACTTCAGCGGGCAGTACCAGCATTTCAAGGGACTTCACCACAACTTCGATCTTCACATCGGCAAGCCAGTCTTCCGCGGCGGCTTCCTGCCCCACGCAAACCCCGCGAACCAGATCTTCCACTTCATCGATACCGGAAAAAAACCCGGCCATTGCGGGCCAATCCGAATGGATTTCGGGGGGAAGCTCATCCAGCGCAGCGCTGAGCCGCACTCCCAGATCAAAGAGGCCGTTCAGCGAAAACGCCGGAACGACCAGGCGCCGAACCCGGTGGAAACCGCCGGTTTCCCTCAGGCCGGTTTCCATCCCCGGAGCAAACCATCTGCCCCTCTGAAGCCCCACCGTGTGAAGCTCCCTTCGGGTAAGCCGGCTGTGAACCGCGGTGTCGGCCTCTACCAGCCAGAAGGGAAGCGGCAGGCCGCCTTCGTTCGAGCCGGTTCTCACCGATGCATGAAGCTGCTTCAGCCCACTTTTGCCGATTCCCCATCCCCTGCCGCATCCCCCGCATAGAAAGGCGGTATCCGACGACAGTCCCGAGAGGGGGGTTCGGCAGACGCCGCAGGCGAGAACGGTTATCCCCTCAGACATGCTTCACTCCCGTCATCCTGCGCCGGAAAAGACCCAGGGCGTTCACCAGGGCCGACACCCCGAAAAACAGCGCGAGAAAGGCCACGGCTCTCATCTGTGGTGATGTTCCTGCAAGCAGGTGAACCAGCGGGGGAACCAGGGCGGCGAGGGTGGCGCCGGCAACTGTGAGAAGCATGCCGATTCTTTTCGTGTCCGCGGGGAAGGTTCCACTGAGAACAATTCCTGTCCTGCCGTCAACCACCGCTGAATAGCTCCGGCCGGAACAGGTGAAATCCACGATCCACAATGGATAGTAAACCAGCCGTTCCCTTCTGCCGGTAACAACCAGGTGAAGCGCTCTCTGCTCCATTCCCGCCCCGACCCCGGACGAAAGCCTTTCCACGATTCTTCCGGCCTCTTCCCGGGCCTCGGTAATCCCCACCACCGGATCGACGACAACCCCCTCCGGCAGGTTTCCGGCGTCGAAGACCTTCAGGGCGTCCGGAAGCCTTCCCCCTCCAAGTTCCATGCCGGAGAGGGCCATCTGGGTCTTCTCACCCAGTGAGGGTATCCCCAGAGGCTCCAGTCGCGCTCCGCTTATCATCACATCGAGAGCCAGGCTCACCCTCTGTTCCACCGCCTCGGAACCGGTGCGGTGTTTCACCACCCGTGAGGTTATCACGGGCTTCCCGCCGGCGGGTTCCACTTCAGCGAACAGCTCCCTTTCGACATAGGTGCCCCTGGTGCCCAGCACATAGCCGTCCACCCTGCAGGTTACGCTCCAGAATGGAACATGGTAAAGCCTCGAGGTTCTGAGGGAAGCGCTGGAAAGCGCTTCCGGGGCCAACTCCCCAAGCCTGGCCCGAACCGACCTGACCGCGCCGGTTCTTCCCAGCTTTTCATCCGCCAGATAACGCCTGGTTCCCCAGGGCAGAAGAAGGTGGTTTCCACAGTGGGCGCAGACCGTATTGGTGTCGCCCTCGGACACCGAAAGCAGCCCGGCGCAGCAGGGGCAGGAAAGGGTGAGCAGGGCTTCACTCATGTTTTCCCCTTCAGGCGGAAAAGCGCACGGGCGGCGAAAAAGCCCGCCGGAACCGACAGCAGAACCGCAAGAACCGGAGACACCGACCAAATCAACAGGTAGATAAGTGACGAGGGAACCAGCCCGCAGAAGAATGACCACAGAAGAAGTTCCCGGGGTGAAAAGCCCGGCTGGGCGCCATGGGTCTCCCGGGCACCGGCCACACCCCCGGACACCCCGTCAAGAAGAAGCCCTTCCCGGGTTTTTCGGAACGCCACGGAATAGAATGGATGGTACACCAGCCTTCCCTCGCCGGGAATCGGGGGAACCGCCTCGCCCCCTGCCTTTTCCACCCCGGGCCAGGGCCTCAGGTCTCCGGACGGAGGTTCGTGCTCTTCGAGGGACGGATATGGCTGGCAAAAGGCCTTGACCAGCCCGGAGCCCTGCTGATGATAGGGGAACCACATGAGTTCGGGAGTGAAAATGGAGCCTCCGGGGAAAAGCCTTTCCACCTGTTTCCGGTCAAGCGCGGGAAGATGGTGGAACACTCCGCCTGAAGATTCAATCCGGGCCACGGCGCCGCACCAGGGACAGCGGGCCAGGGCGTCAGGGCCGGTGATGTCAACCCTGCCGCCGCACTGGGTGCAATCGGTTCTCATCTATCCCTGTTCCAAAAGGGATGTGCGCTTCCGGAGCAGTTCAAGGTTTTTTTCCATCCACTCAGTTTTCCACTCGATCAGGGCTTGAGACTCCTGTGATATGTCCACGCCCCTCATCATCTCAAGAAGGTCGTCGCCGGGCGCGGCGGCCAGGGACCGGAAACCCCAGCCGGTAAGCCCCCGGGCGCTGTGGTGCACCAGAATGTTGGGAATTCCCAGGGATGCCGCCAGCCCCGAACCGTGGACCCTGGGGCCCACAACGAAATCACAGGGGTCGAAGATGGCTTCATAATCCTCGGAAAGAGCGCTGTAGAATGTACGGGCTCCGGGAAACTCGCCACGGGCCGCCAGAAAATCCGTGTTGGTGTGACAGATCACCCTGGCATCTGGAACAGCCTCCAGTATCCTGCGGTACTCGGTAACCAGGCAGGCGTGAGCCGCGGGATTCACGCTGTTGAACCTCTGGGTGCAATTCTGATAGACCAGGCCAACCTCCCCCGATCCGGTTCTCTTCCTATGGGTTCTCGCGGCGTACAGGGCGGTGCACGGCATGAGGTGCGGTTCATGGGAACTCAGTGCCTTCATCGCCTCACGGTCTCGGACGGTCAGCAGCTCGCAGCAGCTGCCCAGCACTTTTCGCAGGAGCATGTGTTTCCCGTCGTCGATGGTGAAGGCCCCGCCGGAGCCTGCGCCCACCGCCAGGAAGGCGCAGGGAATACTGTGTTCCAGAATGAAACGGAACAGGTCGTCCATTCTGGTGCCTATTCTCCATTCCGGTGAGCCGGCGATCACCATGTAATCCACAGCGCCGGGGTCATCAAGAAAAAAGGAGTTGTCCGCGTGCCAGCTTTTTCTGAAGATCAGCCTCTTGTGAAGCCGGTTGGGGGTGATCATGGGATGCCGGTTGTAAAGCAGGCGGTTGCATTCCACGCCCAGCCCCTCAAGCAGGTGAAAAACTCCGAAGAGAATCAGTTCATCCCCGGGGTTGAACTGTCTTGTGGCGGAAAAGAGAATGTTCTTCAGTTTCCTACCTCCAGCACACAGGAGACACAAGCCGCCACTTCAGAAGGCGGGATCGAGTCAAGCCTTCCGCTTTCGGAAACCAGGCATCGGGTCAGCGCTCTGACAGGTTTCCACAATACGGATTTCTCGTGTGAAATGTACATCGGAACCAGCGAAACCCCAAGGGCATCCGCGATGTGAACCATGGCGGTGTCCGGGGTGACCAGCAAATCCATCCTGGAGAGAAAAGCAGCCACCTGGAGAATGTCGCTGGTCTGCGGAACCGGCAGAACACTGCCCGGGTTCCGGCAAGCGTCGGAAAGAGCGTTCCCCCTCGAATCGCCCGGGGGGGTGAAGATGTGCACCGACGCCAGGGGAAACCGTTCCAGAATCATCCGGATGGTCTCCGCCCAGTTATCCAGCCTCCACTCCCTGGCCGGGTCTCCCGCGGCAAGGTTCAACCCGATTCTGGGTGAAGCGCTTCGAATCGTTTTCCGGGCCAGAACCGTCGCTTCGTCTCCGGGAAAGATCACCGGTGAGATGTCCTTCCCTTCCAGTGACCCTCCCAGAAGCCTGAATACATCCGCGGTCTCCTCCAGCATCGTCCGCTTTGCCGCTCCCCAGATGGTTCGCCTGCAGTTTACGCTGTAAAAGGCGTCCAGCGATTTCTCCGTTGCAACCCGTACCCGCAGGGGAGCGGAAAGCCCCGCGAGAACAGCTCCGGTCAGGGACGGGTAGAACACAAGGTTCACCGCCGCGTAAAACCTCTCCCTTCGAAGAGTCGAAAGCAGCCGGGGAAAACCCCGAGGCCGGGTCTTGTCAAAGATATGAACCATGTGAACATTGGGATCGTGCCTGATGATTCCGGCGTTGGAGGGAGACGCCAGAACATGAATCCGCAACCCGGGATACCGTTCCTTCAGCAGCCGGAAGAGGCCGGTGCTGATCACCATGTCGCCAAGCCGGTCATAGCGGAGCAGAAGCACCGAACCCGCCAGGGACAGATCCACCGAATCCAGCGGTTCCGTCTGAAAAAACAACCGAAGCAGGCGAAGAAGCAGTTTCTTCGAGGCCTTCTCCAGCCTCTTCAGGGATTTCGAGACGAACCGGCCTATGGAAGCACCATCATTCTCGCGGTGTGGGTTCCCAGCGGCCCGTGAAGCCTTATGAAATAGACTCCCGCGGGCATTCCCCGGGTGTCGAAGACCATGTTGCGGGTTCCCGGCACCAGGTCCGGCGTGAAGTCCCTCACAACCCTGCCGGTCAGATCCAAAACCCGAAGCGAAGCGCCTTCCACCGACCCCAGAGAAACCGGAATAACCGCGGAGAGCACCACGGGGTTCGGTGTGACCACACCGAGAAGGAAACTGTCCGCCGTAAGCGAGGACTCATGTTCAATCCCAACTTCAGTCACATCGGCGTGTTCGGGTTCACCGGGCCAGCCAGGGCCGAAGGAGTCGTCCACCGCCCACGCCCTGAACCAGTACTCACCGCCGGGAAGGCCGCTCACGGTGTATTGGGTGCCGGTGATTCCGTCCGCCTGGATATGGTTCGTTTCCCATGCCTCAACCTTTATGTCGTCTATGTAAAGCGCGCACTGGGAAGCGCTGCCGTAGCTTTCCCAGCGGAAGGAGAGGGTTTTTCCCTGCCATTCGTCAAGCTCGTGAATGTTCTTGCGCCATGTCATGTCGTTGCGGCCGAAGGTCTGCAGATAATACCAGTTGGAACCTCCGTCAGGACTTACGCTGAAGGCTCCCTGGTAGTTCTGGGGAGTGATGTTCTGCATGCTCCAGAAGCTGATGCGCCCCCCTCCCCCGGGGGGAATGGTCACGGTTTCCTGCCAGGTCATTGAGCCGGTTCCGTTGGACCGGTAGCACTGGGTTCCGCTGTGGGCGTGGGAGGTGGTCATTATCCAGTTCACCCGGTCAAAGGGGCCGGAATCCCCCTGGTCGTCCAGAAGTACCTGATAGCCCGAGAGCCTCTGAAGAGCGTAGGATGAAACGCCGGGAACCGAGTTCCAGCTCACGGGGAAGCTTCCGGAAACGCTGCCGATTTCATCCAGAACCGGAACCCCGGGTTCCGCCGGGTCGTAGGGGCGCCCGGCGAGGCACGCGGTTACCAGATAACTCCGCAGATTTCTCCGGGAAAGCTTCACCACCTCGGTGGGCGAAGGCCAGAATCCCGCGAAAGCTGCTCCGGTCTCGTGGTTCCAGCTCATGGTTCCATACAGGCCGTAGGAGTGGTCCCGGGTATTTCCCGAGGCATAGTACAGGCCGCTGGCTGATGGGGAATGCTCCTCTCCGGTGGCCCAAAGCACCATCATCTCCCCGGACACGGCGTACTGGGCGGCGTGGGTTGTGGGGTCGTCGGTCCAGCCCCAGGGGTAGATCAGCACATTGCTGTACGAATGGGTGGAGTGCATCTGGGTCGGGGTGTGCTGCTGCCAGAAAGCGTCTACATTCGCCGTCTCGGGCTCGCTCAGCGGGCCGGTTCCACGGTAGGTTTCCGAGAAAGGGTCTCCGCTGGAGCCGGCGCCTCCCCAGGCAACCGACCAGTTCCGGTTCAGGTCGATTCCGGTGCCACCCGCGGTGAGGTTCCGGTTCTTCCGGTGCATCCCTCCTCCCCCGGGATGGGTGGCCTCGTTGTATACCCAGCCGTCAACATTGTTCACCGGCAGGAACCACAGTTCACGGTTGGCGAGAATCCAGTCCGCCTGGTAACCGCAGTAGCCGTTCCTGCCGTGGTTCGAGCAGAGCCACATCATCCAGTAGCGGATGTTCCGAAGCGACGCGCCTTCCCGGGAGTGTATCAGGCCGTCGTACCAGACGTTTGGCATGTCCGGGTCGTCGGCGTGGAAGCCGTTGTTAGCGGATATCTTCATCACAAGCTGAGGCCGCCCCTCATAGGTGTTGCCGATGGATGTCGGGGGGCTTGTAATCCCCGGGTTCGCCGCGTGAAGCGAGTCCATCCAGGCCTGAACCTCGGACCAGGTCAGGAACCCTCCCATGCTCCGGGGTTCCGGTGAACGGGACATGTAGAAGTGGGCAAGATCCGGTATCAGGGTGGTGGCAAGGATTCCACGCTGGAGAATGAACCTTCTTTCAGCCTCGCCAGCCACGAAGTCGCAGGAGCCGTCGGGGTACACCACAACCGGGTCGAAGCCCAGCCCGTTGAACACCTGCGCATCATGGTGCGATACGGGGGTGAAACGCATCAGCGACCATGTTTCCGCGGATACCGGAAGCACGAGCGCCAGCGAAAGAATCACGATTCTCACCGGTGGCCTCCAATGCAAATGGTTTTCCCGGAAAATATAGGCCTCTGAAGCGGCAATGTCAGGATTTTTGTATCTTCCCGGAAGATTATGGGAAGTTGCACCGGAGGTAGCCATGCAAAGCTTTGCCGACCAGATCCGCGGGGGCATTCCATCGGAAATCCCCCCCATGCCCCCTTCGATTCCCGGGGCGAACCACGCCCCGGAAAGGCCGGACATCCTCTCCCCCGCCGAGAGGGAACTGGCGCTGAAAAACGCCCTCAGGTACTTTCCCGGGGAGTGGCACGGTACCCTGGCCGGGGAGTTCGCCCGGGAACTCGTGGATGACGGCAGGATAACAATGCGCCGTTTCAGGCCCGCCTACCCCATGAAGGCCCGGCCCATCTCCGACTACCCTTGCAGAACCCCTCAGGCGGCGGCGATAATGCTCATGATACAGAACAACCTCGACCCCGCGGTGGCCCAGCACCCCGAAGAACTGGTGACCTACGGCGGAAACGGCAATGTCTTCCAGAACTGGGCCCAGTACCTGATAACCATGAAGTACCTTTCGGAGATGACGGAACAGCAGACACTGGTCCTCTACTCGGGCCACCCCCTGGGGCTTTTTCCCAGCCATCCCGACGCACCGAGGGTGGTGGTCACCAACGGCATGGTCATTCCCAACCACTCCAGCCGGAACGACTACACAAGAATGTCGGCCCTGGGAGTCACCAGCTACGGTCAGATGACCGCCGGCAGCTTCATGTACATAGGGCCGCAGGGAATCGTTCACGGAACCACCATAACCCTCATGAACGCCGCCAGGAAGTTTCTGAACACCGACGGCGACCTTTCGGGAAGGCTGTTCGTCACCAGCGGCCTCGGGGGCATGAGCGGCGCCCAGGCCAAGGCCTCGGTGATCGCCGGCGCCATTGGCGTCGTGGCGGAAATCAATCCCCTGCCCCTGAAAACCCGACACGAACAGGGCTGGCTTCAGGAAGTCGAGGATGACCTGGACCGGCTGCTTCTAAGAATCGACCGGGCGAAACGGGAGAGAACGCCCCTCAGTCTGGGCTACCTGGGCAATGTAGTGGATCTGTGGGAACGGCTTGCCGCCGAAGGGGTGGCGGTCGACCTGGGAAGCGACCAGACCAGCCTGCACAACCCCTACATGGGAGGCTACTACCCCGCCGGCCTCTCCTTCGAAGAGAGCAACCGCATGATGGCCCGGGATCCTGTGGGCTTCAAGACCAGGGTGCGGGAGTCACTGTGCCGCCAGGTCAAGGCGATAAACACGGTTCACCGCCGGGGAATGTACTTCTGGGACTACGGCAACGCCTTTCTTCTCGAGGCGGGGCGTGCCGGCGCGGAAGGCATACTGAACCCGGACGGCACCTTCCGCTACCCCTCCTATGTGGAGGACATCATGGGCCCGGTCTGTTTCGACTGCGGTTTCGGCCCCTTCAGGTGGGTGTGCGCCTCCGGCAACCCCGAAGACCTGGAAACCACCGACCGCATCGCCGGCGACACGCTGGAAGCCATGGCTGCCAATGCTGCTCCCGAGAACCGCCGCCAGCTTCTCGACAACCTGCTATGGATACGGCAGGCAAAGGACAACCGGCTTGTGGTGGGCAGCCAGGCCCGTATTCTCTACGCGGACTGGAAGGGCAGAATCGAGCTTGCCCTGGCATTCAACGCAGCGATAGCCCGGGGAGAGGTAAAGGCGCCCATAGTCCTGGGCCGTGATCACCACGATGTATCCGGAACCGACAGCCCCTACCGCGAAACCGCGAACATTCGGGACGGCTCCATGTTCACCGCGGACATGGCGGTTCACAATGTGATAGGAGACTCGTTCCGGGGCGCCACCTGGGTAAGCCTGCACAACGGGGGAGGCGTGGGCTGGGGGGAAGCGGTCAACGGCGGCTTCGGCCTTCTTCTCGACGGCTCGGAAGACGCGGCCCGCAGGGCGGCCTCGATGCTGAGTTGGGATGTGGGCAACGGCCTCGCAAGAAGAAGCTGGGCAAGAAACCCCGGAGCCATGTGGGCGATTGGGCAGGCCATGAAGGAGGAACCCCTCATGAAGGTGACAATGCCGGAGATTGCCGACGAAGAACTTGTCCGCCGGGCGATTGAAGAAACTCAGAGCGCCACCTGACAGGTCGAGGTTGGCATTTCGGAATGTTTTTGATTACTTTCCGGCAAGGGGTATGAGATTTATTGCGCTGGTTCAACTACCGGGCATCCCCGCCCGGACAAACGGGAGAGGGAATACAATGAAGTACCTTGTTCTTCTGCTTGCGGTTACGGCGGTGTCGTTCGGCTACATCAGCCACGGTCCCCATGTGAAGGTCTGGCTGCCCACCGGTGACATGGGCGACGCCTACAACACCAGCTTCGGCATTCACTACCAGGCCATGTACCACATGCCGGTAGTGGCCATCGAGGGAACCATCGGCTATGTGTTCCTTTCCACAGAAATAGACGAAATGGACGCCAGCCTCATCCCTATCAGCCTCGGCATCCGCAGCTACAGTGGCTCCATGTACGCCGCAGGTGGCCTTGAGTACGACCACATCAAGTGGAGCATGGGTGACCTGGACGACTCCAACGGTGAAATCGGCGGCTTCTTCGGCGCCGGCATGGTTAACCGGATGGGCTTCGGCAAGCTCGACATCGGTGTCAGAGCCCATTGGATGGACTTTGACGAGTTCATGATCAGCCTGGGCGCCGGCCTCATCTTCTAGGAACCCGCTTTTATCCGGGGCGGGCTTCGGTCCGCCCCTTTTTCGTTATCACAGCAGGCGGGCAGGCTTCGTCAGAATCTGGATCATTTCGGCCATCGAGATCTGCTTCAGGAACCAGCCTGGAGCATTTGGCCTGTCACAGCACTGAAAACCAGCGCAGCGGTCAGTTCAACCTCGGAAGCAGTGACGGTTCCTGTGCCGCCGTTTGCCGGTTGGTCCCGGTGGTGTGCTATCTAAACGCGGCGCCCAGGTAGTAGGGCCAGATGATGAGCCCGAGGACGGAACTCCAGAATGTCAGTTTAAGATAGCCGATGGTGAACAGCCAACCTATCAACCAGATGACGCCCATGCCCATTCCCGCATCCACCTTCACCCGCTGATCCACAGCTGACACCCCCCTGTTCATGGTTCCGGTTGAAGTTCTGGCAGCCGGTGTACACCTTCACCTTGCGATAAGCATGAGAATAGCGTGCAGGTTGCCACGGGTCAATACAGGCAACATGACAACTGGCATGAATCTCTGCACGCTGAACACCAGGGCGAACGAGCCGGAGTTTGCCGATGGCCGGGGTAGATTCCCCCGGGTTGACCAGGGGGTGTCCGGAGCAGCCCTCCGCCTCGAATACCTGTCAGATACACCGTTCGTGGAGGCGATCGGAAATGTTCTGCTGGAAGGCACTTGAGCATTCCGGCCGACGATTGTTCAACCGGGAAAAAGGGTGTATTGTTGACTGGGGAAAGGGGGTGGCGTCTTTTGGGAATGGCAGTGATTAGCCTTGGTCATCCCGGATTGTTGCTGCTGTTTTCCTTTCTTGTCACCGCATCCCTTTCGGTCTATGCCTGGCGCAAGCGGGACAGCCCTTCCGGTCTGTCCCTCTGCCTTCTCATGGCCGCCGCCGCTGTCTGGTCGCTGGGATACGGCCTTCAGTTCTTCGCGACGAACCTGGCGCAGATGAAGCTTCTCAACGCGCTGGCCTACATGGGCATATCCACATGCCCGGTTTTCTGGGCAATATTCGCTGCCCGCTATACCCGAACTGACAGCTGGATAACCCCGGAGTGTCTGAAGCGGCTGTTCATCGTTCCGGCAGTGACTTTTCTGATGGTGGCCAGCAACGATCTCCATGCGCTTTTCTTCTCATCGGTGGAGCTTGGCTCGCTGGAGGGCTACAGATTTCTGATCCTTGAAGATGCTCCATTCTGGCTGCTCCATATCGCGTATTCCAACATCATGGTCCTCCTCGGACTGTTCCTTTTCATCCGTGTGTTTTTCAAGGTCGCCCCTGTGAACCGGCCTCATGTGAGTTTCTTTCTTGTCTGCTCCCTGATCCCATACGCGGCCCACATGGCGTATCTCGCAGGTTTCAGACCTTACGGATTCCTTGATCTTACACCGCTGGCTTTCATGATATCGGGCCTGGTGCTCACCCTGGGTGTGTTTACCGTGAGGCTGTTCGATATCACTCCCATCGCGCTCGATGCGCTGTTCAACTACATGCCCGACGCCATCATTTTTCTCGATACCAGGAGCAGGTTGGTAAACGCCAACCCGAAAGCTCGTGAGCTGCTGGAATCGGAGTGCTTCAACCTCTCAGGCGACAGGGTGCTGTTCGTGAACTCGGTCAACGCCGCTGAACGCTTCCCTCCCGGTGTTGAGGGTGTTGATTTTGCCTTGGAGGACAGGGTTTTTCTGACTGTTTCAACAGGCATGGGCACACCTGCCGGCAGGAAACTGGGAACCCTGGTGGTTTTTCACGACATAACGGAGCGCAGAAGAGTCCGTGAGCAGCTTTCCAGGCTGGTCGAGCTTCAAAGGCTTGTCACCAAGGCATCCGCCGACTTCATCTCTGTTCCCTTCGGGCAGACCGACAGGGCCATTCAGCGGACTCTGGCCACAATCGGCGGGTTTTTCAGTGCTGACAGGGCTTATGTGTTTCTGTTCCGGGATGACTGCGCCTTTTCGGACAACACCCATGAATGGTGCGCCGAGTCCATTGAACCCGAGATCGATAACCTTCAGGGGCTGCCAAGTGCAGAACTGCGCTGGTGGATTGACAACCTGACCGGAGGGAAGTGCATCAATATCCCTCTGGTCGGCAGCATGCCGCCCGAAGCCGCTCGGGAGAAGGTGATTCTCGAAGCTCAGGGCGTTCAATCCCTGGTTGTCGTCCCGCTCATGGCGGAAGGTCGGCTCATGGGGTATCTGGGGTTTGACGCGGTCCGTGAACCCCGGATCTGGACTGGAATCGAACAGGACGCCCTTCTGCTTCTGGGTTCGATAATGATAAACGCGATCATGCGTGAAAGGGCGGAGCAGGCTCTGTATCAGAGTGAAAGCCTGGCTCGCACCGTCATCGACAACTCCCACATTGGAATCTCCGTGCGGGCGCCAACCGGTCAGCTTCTGCTTTACAATCAGGCATGGCGAAACCTGTGGGAGATGACCGACGAGCGTCTGGAAGCCGATCTGCGGCCAAGGGAACGCCTCTCGTTTGATGAAAGGGACGATTACCTCTCAAGGTATCAGCAGGATGTGAGAAGTGTGTTCACGAAGGGCGGAAGCTTCTTCATCCCCGAAATGCGCACCAAGGGCGTCAACACCGAATCAGGGGTCAGGCGGACCATAAGCCAGCATTTCAATGGCATCACCGACGCCGAAGGACGGGTGGAGAGGGTGGTTGTTCTCACCACCGACATCAGCGAGTTGAAAAAGGCGGAGAAAGAGCGTGAGAACCTTCAGGATCAGCTCAACCAGTCACAGAAGATGGAGTCTGTGGGAAGGCTTGCGGGAGGTGTCGCTCACGATTTCAACAACATGCTGGGCGCGATACTCGGACATGCCGAACTCGCTCTTGAGAGGGTGGAGAAAAACAACCCCCTCGCGGCTGATCTTGAGGAGATAAGGTCAGCCGCCGAGCGATCGGCGGATCTGACCAGACAGCTTCTTGCCTTTGCGAGAAAGCAGACGGTTTCCCCAAGGGTGCTGGATCTGAACGAGACGGTTGAGGGCATGCTGAAGATCATCAGGCGTCTGATCGGAGAGGACATTGAACTCACCTGGGTTCCGGGGGCGAATCTCGGGCCTGTAAAAATGGATCCTTCACAGATCGACCAGATCCTGACGAACCTGTGCATAAACGCGAGGGACGCCATAGGGGATACGGGAAAAGTGTCCATCGAGACCGATGTCGCAATCCTTGAAGAGGATTTCTGCGAAACACACCCGGGCTCGCTGCCGGGCGAGTACGTGATGCTTGCGGTGAGCGACAACGGGTGCGGAATGGATTCGGAAGTGATGCAGTACATCTTTGAACCGTTCTTCACCACAAAGGATGTGGGCAGGGGAACCGGCCTGGGACTCGCCACCGTCTACGGAATAGTCAAACAGAACAACGGTTTCATTCATGTCTACAGCGAACCCGGACAGGGAACCACCCTCAAGGTCTACCTGCCCACCCGGGAAATGGAGGGGATTTACATTCCCAGATCTCCAGGGCCGAAGACCGGCGCTGCGGGCAGTGAAACGATTCTTCTTGTTGAGGATGAGCCTGCGATCCTCAATGTGACCAGAATCATGCTGGAACGCAAGGGATACAGCGTTCTGTTCGCCTCAACACCGGATGAGGCGATCGGGATCGCAGCGGAGCACAAGGGCAGGATCGACCTGCTGCTGACGGACGTGGTCATGCCGGGAATGAACGGAGGTGATCTCGCGAGACACATCATTAATGTTCATCCCGGGATAAGGTGTCTTTTCATGTCCGGGTACACCGCGAATGTGATAGCCCACAGAGGAGTTCTGAACGAGGGAGTGAACTTCATTCAGAAACCCTTCTCGGGAATGGAACTGGCCGGATTTGTGCGCGATGCTCTGGATTCGGACGAGTCACGGGGGAAGTAGCCGATCGGGGATGTCCGTGCCGGCGGGTATCCGGAAAGCCATTACTGGTCTGCGCAAAGGATGAAAGAGGTTTTCGATGGGATTGATACTGGGACTCGTTGGTTTATGTCTTGAAGGCCACTTCGTGGAGAACCGGCCTCTCTGGGAACGAATCGACGAACTGAACCTCGCCTTGTCCGGCGCGGCGCTTTCATCGGACACGCTCGAGGAGCTGTTTCAGGAGGCAGTCGAAACCGCCTTCAGCGGTGATTTCCTCCAGCAGATGGATGACTTGTATGTCCGCTGTTTCATGAACGATTCCTTTGACGACCTGACGAGGTACACCGAGAGGGCCCTGCCCGCCATAACGGTGCTCGCCATGGGGGAATCGGTCAACATCGGTGTCAACCCCCTGGAGTTTCTGCTTCGAAGCGAGCCGGGGACCGAGGCGTACGAGTTCTTCGATCTGGCTTCTGACGGATTCTATGTCGACGGCGCAAGCCGGCAGCCGGGTACCGCCGAGCTGCCGGTGTGGATGGAAAGGGGAGGTTCAAGCTTTCAGGCCTTCGTGGTACCCGGGAAGGCCAGGGAATGGCTGGGAATATGGCAGTCGCAAGTTCATCTATTCGACGGGTATTTTCTTGAACTGGCAAGGGAGACGATAACCGGGCTGGGGGGAGATCCATCCTCCCCTTCCACCGGCCCGGAGCCCCTCGGCTTCGAACTCGACAGCTACCATGCCGTTTACTCGAACCCGTATGTGCGCCATGTGAGAAATGCGCTGGACACATACCTCGAAGGCGGCATCAGGGGAATCAATCGGTCCGAAGCACTGACAGAATCACTTGAAGCTTTGCGGGCCTGTCTCGATCACAGATTTGCGGTGCTTTCCATCAACCCCTCCCCCATGGGGGGGCAGACCATGCTTCTGATCTCCCAGACAAGGCCCGATCTCCTCTTCCATGCATGGGTGTACCGTCTCGGGGATGGAGCCTATGAGTTGAGGGACTTCCACCTGGAGGACAGCTATTCCCCCAGCGAGATAAAAGCACTTGTGGCGAGGTATCGTGAGTTCCTTCTCGACACCGAACACCGGATCTGACCCGCAGGCACTGGGGGGGCGCATGGGAAACTCAATGGTTTTCCTCCAGTGTCGCGCAGACAGCGCACTTCATGCGGATCCGGCTTCTTCACGGATGGCTGGACTCCACCAATGCTTCAACTCTGGCTTGAAGTGCCGGCGTCAGACAGACGCCGCGACCGGCGAAGGACCGAGCAGGGCTCTCTTCCTGCTGTGCCTGAGAAAAAGAACCCCCGCCAGAATGAAGAAACCTGCGGACATGGCGAAGTTGGCGGTATAGCTTGCCAATTGCATTACAGCACTGCCCAGTATCGGCGCCACGAAGCCCCTGAGGGCGGTGGCGGTGACATGGAAACCCTGATAGGTGGCGGCCCTGCCCTCCGGGGCGAAGTGCATGCTGCTCATGTTCCATGAAACCTGAACTCCGGCCATGCCGGCTGTGTAGGCGAGCCACGCGGCGTAGAAAAGCATTACGCCGCAGCCGGGAACAAGGCTCGATGCCACCAGAAGAAGGGGAAATCCCGCCAGAACCAGACACATGCTTCCTGTGAACCGGAAAGGCCTCAGCTTCGAAAGCCCTGCGCCCAGGAGAGGGCCAAGGAGCACCAGCCCCATCTGCCCCAGCACACCCTTTGCGAAGGCGTACTGCTCGTAGGAAAGGTTGAGCACATCCCTGGCGAAAAAGGGAATCGCGGGCTGGATTCCCATGAAACCGAATCCGTACAGCATGAAGAAGGCTTCGAACCGGACGAATCCCCGGTCTGCCCTGAAAACCGCCTTCAAACCTGAGACCAGTTCCCGAACCGAGGCCGAGGGTGTGACGGTTGTGTTTTTAAGCCCCCTTACCATGAAAGCCATGAAGAGGGCCTGACCGGCGCCGAAGATGCCCTCCGCCACGAAGAGCCAGCGATAGAAGGAGAAGTCCGCGTCGAGGATGGAACCCACCAGCATGCTGGCCGGCAGGCAGACCAGGTTGAACAGGCTCATACCCCAGCCGAACAGCACGCCCCGGTTGCCTTTCCGGTAGCGGTGGCGGAAGGCGGCGTTCTGACCGGGAATCACAACGCTGTTCGAGCCGAAGAACAGCAGTAGAAGAAGGAGCATGGTGTTCACATTGGAGGAAAACAGCATCAGAGCCATGGAGAGCCGCATCACCGCCCCGGCTATCATTGCCCGGAAGTGGCTGTTCGTGCTGTCCAGCCAGTGACTTGCCAGCACGCTGAACAGATTGCTCACCGGCCAGATCATGGCGAGAACCGTTATCTGGGTTACCGAGGCGCCCAGGCCGTTTCCCGCTATGTAGTCGTGATTCAGCACCACGCCGGTGGCCACCGCCCCCAGGGCCTGGCTGATCATGTGAAGCCGGAATGCCTTTTTTTCCCCGGATTTCAGGGGAACCCGGACCAGTCTGCCCAGTTTGACCCAGTACGGTATCCACCTCGGAAAGGGAAAAATGGCTTATGCCTCCTTCAGAATGCCTGCTTTCCTGAGGCAGTTGACTACAGCTTCCACGGACTCCCGGGGGGTTTCCATGTGGGTGTGAAGAACCAGTTCGGGATTTTCGGGAACCTGGTAGGGGGCATCAATGCCGGTGAAATCCCGGATCAGCCCCGCCCTGGCCTTCCTGTAAAGACCCTTTGGATCCCTCTCCTCCGCCACCTCGAGGGGAGCGTGGACGAAAACCTCGATGAAGTCACCGGGGGTCTGTATGCTTCGGGCACGATCCCGGTCCGACGCATAGGGGCTGATGAAGGCCACCATGTTGATGATGCCGAAGCTGGTAAGCAGTTTGGCCACTTCTCCGATGCGGCGGATGTTCTCGGTGCGGGCTTCGGGGCTGAAGCCCAGATCGCTGTTCAGGCCGTGACGGATGTTGTCGCCGTCCAGTACCGCTGTGTGAACCCCCATCTCGTGCAGTCTGGCCGCCAGCATGTCAGCCACGGTGGACTTTCCGCTTCCGGAGAGGCCGGTAAGCCATACCGTAGCGCCCCGGTGCCGGTTCAAGGCCTCCCTCTCGGGTCTGCCGATGGTCAGTTCCTTCCATGTGAGGTTTTCCGCGATTCCCTAGTTCATTGTACTCCGCTTTCCAGTTTTTCCACGGCCTCGACAAGCTTGTCGGTATCAACGGCCCTGCCGGCCCTGGATGCGCTCACTGCCTTCAGAAGGGCTTCCAGAGGCATGAACCCGGTTTTCTTGAGGAAATGGGCGGCGCACAGAAGCGAGGCGCTTCGGGGGCCGAGTGGGGTCCGGTAATCGCGGCTTTCCACCCGGGCTCCGGTGGCGGGGGTCTCAAGAGACGCGTCGAGGTGAATGGTTCCGGAAACCATTTTCTCAAGCCTGGGCCGGGCTTTGTCCCTGCCCTCCAGGGAGGTTACCAGGGCCGCCCCGATATCGGTGATGCCGGTGTAGAGTATCTCTTCCGTGGATATGATTACCTCTGCCAGGGAGAAACCCACACCCACCGTTACCGGATAACTCCCCTTCTTTGTCACATGGAGGCCGCAGGAAATCGCCGCCAGAGCCAAAAGCTCCGCGGTGGACTGCACCCCCTCCCCGGCGGACCCCGCCAGTATCACCGACATGGTTCCGGCAAGGCTGTGGCCGAACTCCGGGTTTGGAGCCGGAACGCTAATCAGAAGGGAATCGGTGTTCTCCCTGAAATCGGTGACACAAACAGCTGCGGATTCGTTCCGCAGCACCACAGGGGAGATCCCCGCCGCTTCCGCGATTTCCGCCGGTTTTCTGTCAGGGTTGAATTTTACGCCGTAGCTGGGGCATAGCTCCACCGCCTCGACCAGTGAGAAGCCCCTGATTCGAAAGGCTTCCTCCAGGGCATCGGTGATGTCGCCTGAAGCCACCAGTCTCCGGGCGTAGGCGGCGCCGACGCCGTGTACCATACGGCACAGGTCCATGCCCCTGTCCGGCCTGCCCTCGGGCATTGTGGAGGTTCTGAAGCCGCAGGGGGTAAGCCCGGAAGGCTGGCCCCCGGTCATTCCGTAAAGCATGTTGTTGTGCACGATCACCGTCATGTCGATGTTCCTGTGGGCAGCCTCGATAATGTGGTGAAGACCGATGGTTGCCCCGCCGTCGCCCAGAAGCACCAGGATCTTCTTGTCGGGGTTTGCGAGCCCCATCGATATCCCGGTGGCCAGGGCCACCGACCTTCCGTGCAGACCGTGGACCGTATGGGCGTGAAACTGCTTGTCTATGATGCCGATGCACCCGATGTCGGTAACCACCACCAGATCCAGCGGGTCAAGGTGATCAAGCCTCTGCAGGGCCTTTTCGATGCCCCGGGCGATGAGGCTGTGTCCGCAGCCTCTGCAGAAGGGCAGGTTGTCCGTGGAGAGAAAGCTGCGGTTCATCGCTGCACCTCCGCTTCGATCTCCCGGGGGGAGATGAGTCTTCCTATGCCGTTCACGCCCGACACACCTTCCCGTCCGTTCCTGCCGAAGAGGATCTCCCGGTACTGGCCGTTCATGTTCTCCTCGGCCACAATCACCCTGGAGTAGCGGTTCATGATATCCAGGTACTCCGGGGGAACCGGAAACAGGGTTTTGCCGATGAGAAGCGAAACGGGCCGCCCCTTTCCGCGAAGCGAGGCCACCGCCTCCCGGGCGGCGGCGGCGGTTACTCCCATGGAGAACACCAGGGTGTCCGATTCCTGCGGGTCGTATTCGAAGAAGGTGTATTCCGGAAGGTTGTGCCCGGTTTTGAATCGAAGCCTTTCTGTGTTCGCAAGCGCTTCCGGGGTGGAGTGCTGAAGGCTGGCGTTGCGCTCGTGAGTGGAAGCCGTAATCCGCACCTGGTGAAGTTTGCTTCCAACAGGAAGAAACGGGGGCACGCCGTCGGGTCCGGCGGCGTAGGGCAGGTATGTCTCCGTGCCGTCGTAGTAATTCCTGGCGACCGGCTCAATGGAGGGCAGGATGGAAACATCGAAACTCTGCAGGGTCATCACCATTTCCTTCGAGGAAAGCAGGAAAACCGGGGATCGAAGCCTCACCGCGGTCTTCACCGCTTCAGCGGAGAGGCTGAAGCACTCCTCCATGTTGGATGGGCACAGCGTGGGAATCGGATATCCGCCGGAGTTGATGCCGTTGAGCAGGGAGAGGTCGCCCTGGGCGCCGCATGTGGCGGTGCCGGTGGCGGGGCCAAGCCTCTGAACAAGGATCACCACCATGGGAAGCTCCATCATGAACGCCATGCCGATGGACTCGATCATCAGCGCCAGCCCGGGATACGATGTGGCGGTGACCGGAATTCTTCCCGCGGCGGCGAAGCCGCTCATCCACTGCAATGTGGTTATCTCGTCAGGCGCCGGAAGCACCACCGGAAACCTCCGGCTGGAGTACGAATAAAGCAGGTTCGCCGGTGTGATGGGGTAGCCCACGAACACCTGGGCCCCGGCCTGAACCGCCGCCTCGATCATCAGCCTCGAGCCGTCAATGAAGGCTGTTTTCCTGTTCATGTCAGACCTTCTTTCGGAACAATCTGTCTCCAAGGGTGGAGAACAGTATCACAAGCAGGGTGGTAACAACCGCTCCGTAGGTTTTGTCCACTGTGAACCAGCCCTGCTGCTGGGCGATCATGGTCACGAACACCGCCACGGTTCCAATGATGAACGAGAGCCTAACGCCCAGGGGAGTCACAAGTTTCCGGGCGTAGAGCGCGAGAATGATCACGATGGCGCCGATGGCCCTTATGGCGTAGGAAATGTAGGCGGTATCAAGAACCGCGCCCTTCAGGAAGATTGCCATGGGAACCGTGAGCACGCTGACCAGAACCACCAGCTTCCGGGCGGTGGCTATGATCTTCGCGTCGTCCGCCTGCTTGTTGATGATGCCGTGATAGATGTCCTTGGCGGCTATGGTCACCACTGCGAAGTTCACCGGCCCCACCGTGGAGAGAATCGCGGCCAGAACCCCTGCCAGGGCCAGCCCCCCCAGTATCGGCGGAATGAACGCGGGGGTCTGCAAAAGGGTCGGAAGGGCGGTCTTGGCTGTGACCTCCACTCCTTCCCCGAAGAAGAGACCAGTCCGGGCGAACAAGCCGATGAAGGCGGTCATGACGCCGAAGGGGGCCACGATCAGCCCGGCGAGCATGGAAGCTTTTCTGGCGGTTTTCACATCCCGGGCGGCGAAGACCGGCTGAATGCTGGCCTGGGCCGCCATACCCCCGAGAAGCCCCCCGACAAGAAGCGCCACAGCATTGTTGATTCCGGCGCTGAAAGGATTGTAGGGATTTGCCGGAGCCCCAAGGGAAACCAGGGTTTCGGAGAGACCCGAGAACCCCCCCACCTTCCCGAGCCCTATCCCAAAGGCGATGCCCAGCCCCAGGAACATGGTCACCAGGTAAAGAATACCGGTGATGGCCAGGGCGTGCATCCCGCCCAGATAGGTGTAGATCATTATCAGCCCGGCGGAGATCACCACCGCCCAGTTCCAGCTCACGCCGAACAGGGGGGCCATGACGCTGGCGCAGGTCTGAAGCTGCACATAGGCCAGAGTGATGTAGGCGATGAGAAACGCCACCGCGGAGATGGACCGGGCCTGGCTTCCGAAAAGGGTCTCGATCATCTCGCTGACGGTGTGTACATCCTTGCGGCGGTAATGGGCCGCCACGGTGAATCCTATGATGACCATCCCGATGGCGGTGGAGATGTTGTAGAAGATCGGCTGAAGCGAAAGGGTGTTGAAGGCCCGCTCACTCACTCCGATGGTACTCATCCCCCCCAGCCACTCCGCCGCCACCACCACGGCGCAAACCATTGTTCCAAGGTTTCTTCCGGCGATGAGATAGTCGCTGGCGGACTTGCTGGCCACCTTCCGGGTGAACAGGCCCATCCCCACCACCAGCACGAAATAGCCGAGAATGATAATGGCATAGATATTCATTCGTTCCGCCTTGCTTGGTTTTGAATGCCTGACAGATCAAGTGTTATCCCAGGGGTTCGCCTTCCGCGATGGCCCTCGCCATCGCCATGGAATTGAGCCGGTTTGCGCCGTCGTCGGAACGGGAGTTCAGCACCGCTGGAACCCGGGCGCCGAACACCAGCCCGCCCCAAGTGGCGCCGCCGTGGAACTTGTAGCTTTTTCCCAGGGAGTTGGCGGTTTCCAGATTCGGGGCCAGAATCATGTCCGGCGAACCGCAGACACCGGAACTCCCCATGCCCTTGGACGCGGCGCACTCGGCGCATATGGCCGCATCGTATCCCAGCGGCCCCTCGACCACGAATCCCTTGAGCTGACCCCTGTTTGACATCACCGAAAGCGCCGCTGCATCCACCGTGGCCTGCATCCTGGGGTTTACCGTTTCCACCGCCGCAAGGGCCGCCACCCGAACTGGATTCACTCCAAGGGCGGTCCAGAGGGGAAGGGAGTTCTGGATTATCGCCGCTTTCTCCTGCAGGGTGGGAAGGATAATGATGGCGTTGTCGGTCATGGCCAGCAGTTTGGGATATGAGGGCATCTGGAAGAGGCTGAGGTTCGATAGCACTGAAGAGGCCCTGATGCCCGTATCCGAATCCAGAATGGCACGGATGTAAGCCTCGGATTTCACGCTGCCCTTGACCAGAATCAGGGCGCTGCTCTCCCTCACCGCCCTCACCGCCAGGGCGCTCATCTGCTGATCAGTTTCCGCGGGAACTATCTCGTACATCGACGGATCGTCGCCGGAGTCGGCGACAGCCCTTGCCACCGCCTCTTCAGGGCCGGTGACGAAGCACTTTCCCACGAAGCCCAGTTCATGCCCCTGGCGAAGGCTTGCCATGACCCGGTGGTCTGCCGCTCCCGCCACCGCCACCGGCACCGGCGGAAGGCTGGAAACCGCCTTAACAAGCTGCTGAAAAGAATTGATGCTCATCACTCCTCCTGCCTGCCTCCGGTGACCGGGCGGAAAACACCTTCCGGGTCTCTGTGGGGATGGAGGGGGTCGATCTCCCTTTCGGAAAGCACGCAATCCGGCCAGATAAGGGGCTGTTCAATCTTCCGAAGAACCCTCTGAATGCTCTCGGCGATGGCCTCGTTCTCGTTCTCCCCGGGGTAGATGTAAACCGGGGCCAGATTCCTGCACTTTCTTTCAATCTCCCGGGCCAGGTGTTTGCCGTTGGCCACCCCCCCGGTCACCACGATGCCGTGCAGGTCGAAGGAAAGCACCGAGGCCATGGCCCCTATCTCCTTGACTATCTGATAGATCATGGCATCGTAGATGAACAGCGCGAAGGCGTCGCCCTCTTCGGCCCGTCTGGCCATCTCCCGCACGTTCTTGGTTCCCAGGTAGGCGTATACCCCTCCGGCGCCATAGAGTTTCCGGTAGAGTTCATCATGGGTGTAACGGCCGGAGAAGCAGGCGTCCAGCAGTGGAATCGGGGGTATACCCCCGGCCCTCTCGGGAGTGAAGGGCGCCCCCTCCATCCTGTTGTCGCTGTCTATAATCCTTCCCCCGGCAAGGGGAGCGATGGAGTAGCCCCCCCCGAGGTGGCACGCCACGCAGCGGATGCTGTCGAAATCCATGGCGAGTTCCCGGGCCAGCTTCCGAACCGTTGCGCGGATATTCAGGGCGTGAACGTACGAGAACCGGGGGAAATCCGGCGAGCCTGAGATTCGGGCGATGGGGGCGATCTCGTCCACACCCACAGGGTCCACCACGAAGGATGGAACGCCGAATGTGCCGGCTATCCTGAAGGAAAGGGGTGCGCCGAGATTCGAGGCGTGCTGGTACACCGGTGTGTTCAGGCTGAAATCCGCCAGCTCTTCGTTGAGCCGGATGACACCGCTGGGAACCGGAGGCAGCATTCCCCCCAGAGCGCCCACCGCGGCCACAGGGCAGCCTTCCGGTATGCTTTCGTTGAAGAAGGCCCTCACCAGTTTCTCCCGATGGTCCACCTGGGCGCTTATGCAGTGAAAGCGGTGAACCATGTCGTCCGGGTGTTCTATGGTCTTCGAACACACCAGGGATGACCGTTCCCCGGGCACATCACTGTAAATGGAACACTTGGTCGTGGTTGACCCCGTGTTTATCACCAGGATAAGTTCGCCGGTCACCGATACCTCCTGATTTCGCGTGAACGCAACATAACCGCTCATGCGGTTTCCCCGTGAAAATTTTGAATGGCTGTAATATGTTCGTTGTATCCGCGAAACGCATTGAATCAACCCAGCGCTTCACACCGAAAGGATGGATATGATCGACCGGGAAACCATACGCAGAGAACTGCCGAACTGCCTCATCGAAACCACGGGCCTTGAGCTTCCAAACGGAAGAAAGGGCAAGGTGCGGGACATCTACGACCTGGGGGACAAACTCCTCCTGGTCACCACGGACCGGCAGAGCGCCTTCGACAGGGTGCTGGCGGCGGTGCCCTTCAAGGGGCAGGTCCTCAACATGGTGAGCGCCTGGTGGTTCGAGAGAACGAAGCACATCGTGCCCAACCATGTGCTTTCCATTCCCCACCCCAACGCCACCCTCGGGAAGAAGATCGATGTTTTCCCGGTGGAGTTCATAATGAGGGGATACCTCACCGGAAGCACCAGCACCAGCGCCTGGACCATGTATGAAAACGGCGAACGGAACATCTGCGGCAATGTGCTGCCCGATGGAATGAGGAAGAACCAGCGCTTCCCCGAGCCCATCATCACCCCCACCACAAAAAGCGATGAACACGACGAGTCCATCACCCCCGAGGGGATCGTGGAAACAGGCCTGATGAGCCGGGAGGACTGGGAGAAGGCTTCAAACATCGCCTTCAGCCTCTTCCGGTTCGGTATGGAAACCGCGGCGGCAAACGGCCTCATCCTTGTGGACACCAAGTACGAGATGGGCAGGGACGAAGCGGGAAACATCGTCCTCGTCGATGAGATCCACACCCCGGACAGCTCACGCTACTGGCTCTCGGAAGGCTACGGAGAACGGTTCGAAAAGGGCCTCGACCCGGAAAACATCGACAAGGAGTTCCTCAGGCTCTGGTTCCGTGACAACTGCGACCCCTACAACGACGCCGTGCTTCCCGAAGCCCCGGAGGAGCTGGTTGTTGAACTGTCGAGCAGGTACATAAAGCTCTTCGAGATGATAACCGGCGAAGAGTTCAAGCCCCGAACCGGAAACCTCGGGGAGAGCCTGAAAGAGGCCTTGGCCGGGATCATCTAAGAGGCGGTTTTCAGTCGTCAGTGGCGATAACCGGAAACGGGAGTGATCTGGAAATGGCAGTGTTCGGGAAGCAAAGGTACATCACGCCCGGCCTGATACTCATCTCTGCGGTATCGCTGGCGGCTTTCGTTTTCGTTTACTCCCCGAGTCGTTTCCATACGGAGTTCGATGATTCATACATGTACTGCCGGTACGCCTCGAACTTCCTCTCGGGTCACGGTTTCTCATGGAACGCCCAGGACGGGCCCTCCTTCGGAGCCACAAGCCCGGCCTACCTTGTTCTTGTAACGACACTGAAGCGCCTTTTTCACCCGGAGAACCCGGTTCTTCTCAGCGCTGCTTCATTCTCGGCAGGGCTGGCCGGCCTGCTGATTCTTGCATGTACAGGGTATCTCGTGGGGGGGGGGGCGAGAAGACTTGCGTTTTTGCTGGTCATTCCCCTGATCCTGATTTCGAGCTCCTTCCGATTCCACTCGTTCACGGGTATGGAAACGACCCTTTCCTTTGCGTCAAACGCCCTGCTGATCCTCTCCGTTCTCCTCTACGGCCGAAAGCCCGGCGCAGTCTCCTTCGCCGCCGTTCTTCTCTGCTCCGTCTTCACTTTCACGGTTCGACCCGACAACGGCGTATACGCCCTGGTGTTTCCAGCCCTGTTCCTTCTGGCGGGCGGCAGGATAAAGGCCGGGAAAGCGCTTTTTCTGGCCGGTCTGTTCGCTGCGTCGGTCGGAATGCTTCTCCTCGTTTACTCCGGGCTGTTCGGCACTCCTCTCCCGGTTCCATTCTACACCAAATCAGGTGGCTATTTTCAGGGATACGCGGGCGCGGCGAACTGGAACGCCGCCGGATACATCCTGACTTTTCTTCGTGACACGTCCCCCTTCACGGCTGTAGTGATTCTGTTCGCGGGCAGAAAAAGGGCTCCCGAACTGCTCGCCGTGCTCGCGCCCCTTGTCATCACCTTCATCTACTTCTCGAGCACCGTTCAGATCATGGGCTGGTTTGCCAGGTACTACTTCCCCTCCATCCCCTTCGTTGTTCTGTCAGCATTGATCGTTCTGGAAGAGGCGATGTCGAACCGAACCCGCCTCTCCGGGGGTTACCTTGCGAAAAGAGCAGTGGTTCTGCTTCTGGTCTTCCTTCCCGTCTTCAATGTCCGGGTGCGAACCAGGATAACAGAGTTTTGGAGGAAAGCCGGCCCGGACACAGCATCCCACACTCCAGACACCGATTTCAGAACCCTTTCCGGCAGGTTGCCGGAGAGTGAGCCATGGTGGGATTCGATCCGCCACATGGCATCCCTTGTGGGGGAACTCCCCGAGGGAGTCACGGTCGCCGCCACGGAGCACGGCTACCTGGCTTCGGAGAACATGCACGCAGTAATCCTGGACATGGCGGGCCTGCACGACATTGACCTGGCCCGATCAGGCTTCTCTTCGGAAAGGATTCTGAACCGGCAGCCCGATCTTGTCTGGCTGCCTCACACTGACTACACCTGGTTCAGAAAGTCTCTTCTTGACGATCCGGTGTTTCAGGCAGACTACGATTACTACCCTGGCGTTTTAAACTACGGCGTAGCGATAAGGCGGGAATCACCCCTTCACGACCAGGTGCTGTCGGCCCTGGAATCCACCGGGGCCTTTCAGGGCGGAGCCCCCGGTGATTTTCTGGGGGTGCCGGCACCATGAACAAGCCATTGCCGTCCGGTTTTCATGCCATGCATATAACTGGCAAGGGCTTCCGGGGGCCGGGCCATTTCCGGAAGCATAACTGAAAAGGGATCTTTGCTGTGGTCATGAAGCGGTTGGCTCACATTTCATGGGTGCTTCCCGTCCTTCTCATGGCTTTGCTGTGCCGGTCGGTGTTCATGCAGAGTGCGTTCCTTGGAGCGGAGGATGACGCCTTCTTCTACTTCAACATCGCCGGAAATGCTGTGGAGAGAGGCTTCTTCTCCTTCGACGGGCTGTCACCAACCAACGGGTTTCACCCGCTCTGGATGGGTATTCTCATCGGGCTTCGATACCTTTGTCCCGCTCCTTTGGCTTACCTGTCCCTTTCGGCGGTTCTGTCCACAGTTCTTCTGGCCTTCTGCGGTGTCCGTTTCGCGGTGTTCACCCGGGGAAGGTATTCCGCGCCCGTGGTGCTGGTGATTCTTCTTCTGCTGCTTCGATACTCGAGGGATTTCTCACTGATGTGCATGGAGACTTCGGTTCTGCTGCCCATCGCGTTTTCGCTGCTGATCCTGTTTGACGGTCTGGGACGAGGTTCCGGCAGGGGACGGCTGTGGTTCGCGGGTTTTCTGATTGCTCTGTTGGTTGCTTCCCGGCTGGATTCCGCTCCGCTTGGCTTGCTTGTCGCAGTGGCCGCGGGCAGGATGTGGGGACGAAGGGCTTTGCTTCCCCTTGTTCTTCCGGGAGTTGTTCTGTTCCTGGTGTACGCCGCTCTGAACTACTCTCTCATGGGAACGCCGGCTTCCGTGTCGGGAATGATGAAGGCGTCGGGATTGGGCCTGAACACCCTCTTCGTGTCACAGCTCTTCCAACTGGGAGACCCCATGGGGGCACGGAGCCCCTGGGGGCTGTATCTTCTATTTCTGCTGCTCGCGTTTCCGGTGTCCTTCATGAAAACTCTGCCCTCCACAGCCAGAGTATCCGGCGTGTTCCTCATATTCTTCACCCTTTGTCATCTCTTTCTTTCCCAATGGCGGCTCTGGTACTGGTACGCCTACCCGGCGGTCATCTTTCTTGCTTTCGGTCTGCCTCCTCTTCTACAGGGTCTTTACGACAGGCTTGCGCTGCCTGACAGGGCAGGAAGCGTTTTATCGATTGTGCTGTTTGTGGTCCTCTGCGGGTCATGCGTCTTCTGGGGGCTTGGCTACGGCGAAGTGGGTTCGGATGACTTTCGGCACAGGAACATGCTGATTGCCCTGGAGTTGAACGAAACGCTGCCGGACACTGCTGTTGTCGCAATGGGAGACAGGGCGGGCAGCTTCGCGTACTTCTTCCACGGGCATGTGGTTCAGGCCGAGGGGCTGGCCGGTGACGCCGATCTCGCCGCCGCAGTCAGGGCGGGAATGCTGGAACAGCACCTCCACTCCCTTGGAACCGACTTCATCCTCAGCTGGACAGGTCCGCACCTGGTGGATGACTACGAGTTCTGGACCCTTGTGATACCGGACAGGGCGCAGTGCACCGCGTTCAACAACACGATAAGGGTGCGTGGAGACCACGAGGTCGCGCGCTGGCCGGGACGCCATGAGTCGGCCTTCCTGTGGAGCTTCCGTGAGAACTGAAGGCCTCAGGCCGCTCATGAAATGCATCCTGCTGGCGCCAGCCCTGCTTCTCTTCGCCGGAACCATATCATTCGGTTTCATGTCCGACGACTTCCATCTGTTGTACAGGATCGAGAACGAAGGGTTCTTCCTGTCCTGGGGTGGAGAGTTCGGCGACATGTACTTCAGGCCGCTGACGGTGCTCTCATACTTCACAGACAACATGATCTTCGGTCGAAACCCGGCGGGCTGGCATCTGACCAGCATCCTCTGGCACCTGACTTGTTCGTGGCTGGTGTTCCTTCTGGCACGGGTTACACTGAAAGACGAGGCTGCGGCATTCAGCGCCGGTTACCTGTTCCTGCTGCTTGCGTGCCACTCGGAATCGGTGGCCTGGATATCAGGCAGAACCGACCTTATCGCCACCGCCTTCTGCCTTGGGTCCATTCTTGCTTTTCTCAGGAAGAGCCCGTGGGCGCTTCTCCTTTATGCGGCCGGTCTTCTGGCGAAGGAAAGCGTTCTGATAACACCTGTTCTATGGGTCGTTCTTGTGATGAAATCCCCGGAGTGGGATTTCCGGGCGAAACGCCTTGCTGTTTCCGGTCTTGTGGTGGCCGGAATCTACATCGCGGCAAGGTTTCTGATGTCCGGAAGCTTTCCGTCGGGAGCGGGGGAGGTCTCCCTCACCGCCGGGTCTGAAAGCCTTGTGCGATACATGTTCAGGGTGTTCATTCCTCCTTTGTCCGAGGCCGCCCTGCCGTTCCTGGCCCGGAATCCCTTTTCGATTCCCCTGTTCCTGTTCGCGGTTTCTTCCTGTATCGCCCTTTTCGCGTTGAGGAGAAGCTTCTCCCGAAAAGCTTTCGCCGCGCTGGTCCTGGGGTTTTTCGTGTCACTGGTGCCGGTGATGTTCATGAAGGTCTCGCTGGTCGATACCCGGTCGGAGCGGTTGCTTTACCTTCCCGGGGTTTTCGCTGTTCTTGCCCTTGTGAACTGGGTGTTCCAGGTGTTCGGAAAGCGCGCCGCACCGGCGCTTCTGGCGGCCCTTGCGCTTCTTCAGGGAGCCTTTCTGTACCGATCCAACATGAACTGGCGAACGGCGGGCGAAATGTGCGTGGAACTGATCCGCGAGCCGGTTGCCTCTCCCCCCGACAACTACCGGGGCGCGTATGTTTTCAGGAACGGTTACAGAGAGGCTTTGCTGTTATTCGGGGAGCGAAGAAGACCGCCTGGAAGCCAGTATCAGGGAGTCTGCGGAAGGGAATTCCCGTGACAAGGGTTCATTGCAGGGCACCCACACGAAGTCACCCCTGAAACCGTACTCCTCCCCCAGAGCTTCAAGGACCGTACGGTTCACGGATTGAACCCGCACAAAAGCCAGCTCCAGATCCGTGCCTTCGAGGTTCATCGAAAGGTCGTGGGAAGAACCCGCGCGCTCGAGAAAGTTCGCGGTACCGAGCGGCCACCGGGGATCCCGGGTTTCCAGTGCGGCTCTTGTATCGGAAGCGCCGGCGGCCAACATAACTGTTTGCGGTGGGGGGTTTTTGCGAAGGTCCATCATGAGGAGGATCAGGGACTGGGTGGAGTTGAAGCCGGGTTGTCTGCGGTCGGCCCATGTCGCCCGGGAAGTACCCCCGAGTCGGGCAGCCAGGATAGAATCAGCGTTAACCGAGATGTCTCCGTAAAACCAGACCGCACAGGTATCAAGGGTGACAATGAACTCTCCGGGGCGCGTCCAGAGAACATGGGGCGCGTAGTTCAGCGGTTCTGCGACTCCCGTCACGAGGCCGTTGTCAAGATGAGGTTGTGCGGGGCTTTTTTGGGCGATGGATCCCAGAAGCCCTCTGGCGGACAACCATATCAGCAAAGCGGCAAAAACCCCCAGAAGCACCCTCCCAAGAATCCTCCAGTAAAAGGGAAGGCGTCTTCCCGCAATGGCCGCTCCGATGAGGAGGAAAGCGAAGACACCAAGGATCAGCCTTCCCTCGCTGAAACCACCCCTGGCGCTTATGGCGAGCCTGTCGGCGAACACTGCAGCCGCTACGGCAAGGACACCCGGAATGGCTGTGAATACTCTCAGTATCCACAAGCTTCTACCGTTCATCGGTTCCGCCTCCGGACACGACCCATACGTCCAGCAGGGCATGCATCTTCCCGGCCACCAGCCGGTTGCCTTCACCATTCATGTGGCAATAGTCAATGTAACACGCGAAGCCTGCTTCGTCCAGGCAATCACCGAACCACAGGTAAAGGCCATTGGCAGCGTTCTCTTCCGCAAGCTTCCAGACAGTCTCCTGAAGGCTCACCTCGCCCGGGTCGATCATTGCCCTGAATGCAGGTTCCTGTCCGTACAGTTCCCGGGATTCAGCGGTCAGGGTTGGTTGCCAGAGTATTGTAACGGGAATGTCAAAAGCTTCCGCCATGGCAAGAATCTGTCGGCTGTTTGATCTGTACACTTCCATGACCTGCGTGGCAAGCTCGTAGGTGTCCCGGTCCCTCCCAAGCGGTTCACTGCCCGGTATGAGTGAGGGGGCTGAGGCTTCGGACCGTCCGAGAAGGCAGGCCAGGGTAACGATCGAAAGCTTGAATGGCTCACGGGGTTCTGGAACGGCTGCACTGAACCGGTCAATGGAACGCCTGTTTCCAAGAGCCAGAGCGGGGTCGCCTTCGTACCAGGCGGTGGCTGCATCGTTGTACCCCTCGTAAAACACTGCTGCATCAGGAGGGGCTCCTGTCTGAAGTGCAAGGAGGAACTCGATCATGGACTGGGTGGAGTTTCTGGTGGCTGATCCACGGTTCAGGATGTTGAGATGCTGTTCCCAACTGTCTCTCAGTGCCTCCTGCAACAGGGCGGGAATCGTGAGTGAGTCCGGCAGGAACCAGCCGTACACCGTTGAACCACCGTAGATATGTATCTCGATCGCGGTGCCCGATGTGTCGGCTTCGGGAGTGACCCTGAACCCGAGGCTGTCGGTCGTGACTCCCGGTCCGTGAAAGTCCGGCTCAAGTCTCATCCCCACGAAGGGAAAAAACACTGCCGGAGGCGGAGTGTAGACCAGTCCGTCATCCATGCGGGGAACGAAAACACTGACTGGCGCTTCAACTGGTCGACCGGCCATGAGTTTCAGAACAAGCAGGGCGCCGGCTTCAATGAGCAGTATGAGAACAAGCGTGTTAGCGAGAATGATGGGAAACTGGTTCAGGATGAAGTGTCTGCCGCGGTTGCCGGAGAGGATGCAGATGCCTGCTCCAAACAGGAGTGCCGCGCCCTGCCCCGCCCCGAAACCAGGGCTTGGATGAGGGAGAACGCAATCCGCAAGGAGGGCAGACAAGCAGATCAAACCACCAGTTGACAGCAGGATGGCCCTTACTGCCCTGTTCAATTCACATCACCGAGGTAGACGGCCTGCCGGGGCAGGGGTTTCGCAAGAAGAACCCTGAGCGGGGACGGGTAGAGCCTGTAATCCCCGAGGCTTTTCAGAGGAAGCCATTCCACTCCCCTCTGGTACGGGTCGGGGGTGTTCCCAAGCCGCGGATTTTCCCCGGGAGCGATGCGGCACCGGAACATAAGCTCCAGCTGGTGGGCATCGCCGTCCTCCTCCGCGAACTCGTGGCGGGCGGCTATGTAGTCACGGATGAAGAGAAGCCGGCCCATCACCACAGCGGTTCCAACCTCTTCCAGGCATTCCCTTTGAAGGGCCTGTTCAATGGTCTCACCGTGAGTCTGGCCCCCGCCGGGAAGCAGGTACCAGTCCCCACGGTCATCGGTGTTGCGCACCAGAAGAACCGAGCCCCCGGCGATGATCACAGCCTTCACCGAAACCCTGACCGACCTGGGACCCTGGCTGAAGGGCTTCACTTCTTGTCCTGCTCCCCCCGGCCTTCGAAGAGGTCGGGCATTTCGTACTTCTCGACTATGTTCCGCAGCTTCCTGTTCAGCTCCTCCGCCCTGGCCTCGACTTCCTCAAGGCTCAACGCTGCAGGGGCGGGGTCGGATACCGTGGCTTCCGGTTCCGGGGCCGGTTCCGGAGCATCTTCCGTATCGGTGGTGGCCGCCACCGCCTTGATGCTGCTTATGGTCCGGGTTCCGCAGAGCCTGACGCCCCGGGCCTTCACGCCTTTCTCCGGTATATCCGCTGCGCTGGTTTGACCCTTGCGGGTTTTCATCCGCTTTCTCCGCTCAAACCAGTACTCGAGGGTGACATCGCTTCCTTCGTGGAAAAGCAGAACCTCGCACTCATCAGGTACAAAACGGTATTCCCGGTCCAGAATGAAGCCCCCGGTTCCGAAACGCTTGGCGTAGGGAATCCTGTCCGTTCTGTCACGGTACACGCAGGTAAAAAGCCTGTCCTTTTCCACAGGGCCGCACCACAGCACCTCGCCGTCCACCAGGTACTTCTCCTGAACGGGTACGACCCTGTAGGTTCCGTTCCCGAGGAAGAACAGTATCCTGTCGTACTCCGAGGCGCTCCATGCGTCGCCCCCCTTTACGGCGGTTCCCACGAAGCCGGTCTCCCGGTCGAAGCCCACCCTCAGGTTGGCGATGGCCACCTCCCGGCGCTGGATGCCGCTGAAGCCCTCCACCGCCGTCTTTCGGGGGTACAGCTTCCCATACTTCTTCAGAATCTCCCCGAGAACCTCCACCGCGTAGTCTTTCAGGTGACCCAGGCGCTTCTTCGCCAGGCGCGTCTTTGCCCTTATGTCGTCCATCTCCCGGCGGTGGGCCTCGATGTCGAACCGGCTTATCCTTCGTATCTTCAGGGCCAGAAGCCTGTCAATGTCTTCCGGGGTGACCTCCCGTGGGTAATCCGCGAGGAAGGGCCTCAGGCCGTTCACCACAGCTTCCCTCACCTCTTCCAGTGTGGGACATTCTTCAATGAGCTTGTAAAGCCTGTTCTCGATGAACACTTGTTCAAGGGTCATCCAGTGAAGGGTGTCATCGAGATTCCTGATCTCGAGCTGAAGCTCGAGCCTCAGAACATGAAGAAGCATCTCCGCGCTGTACTCCACCAGGCCCGAGACGGTTGTCTCCACCGGGGCGCCTTCGCGGATAACCAGCATGTTCGAGGTGTGAACCACTTCGCACTCGGTGTGGGCGTAGAGCTGGCGCAGGGTTTCCTGGGCGCTCACCCCCCGGGCGGGAGTGATTTCTATCTCCACATTCTCCGTTGTGTAGTCGTCGATGCTGGTGATTTTCAGCCTGCCCTTCCGGGTGGCGTTCTCGATGGAGGCCATCAGGGTTTCGGTGGTGGTGCCGAAGGGAATCTCGCTTATCACCAGTTTCTTTCCGCCCCGTGGCTCGATACGAGCCCGGTTTCTTATCCTTCCGTTGCCGTCGTCGTAGGCGGACACATCGATGGCTCCCCCCTGGGGGAAATCCGGCAGAAGAGAGAACCCCTCTCCCCGCAGGCACGCTATCTGGGCCTGGATCACCTCGTTGAAATTGTGTGGAAGAATTCTTGTGGACATGCCCACGGCGATGCCCTCCGCCCCCAGAAGCAGCAGCACCGGTATCTTTGCCGGGAAAAGCACCGGCTCCTGGTTGCGGCCGTCGTAGCTGGGAATGAACTCGGTGATGTCCGGGTTGAACAGGGTGTCACGGGCGAGCTGGGTGAGCCGGCATTCGATGTAGCGTGAAGCGGAAGCCTCGTCGCCGGTGAGGATGTTCCCGAAGTTCCCCTGGCCCTCGATGAAGTACCCCCGGTTGGCCAGGGCCACCAGGGCCGCCCCGATGGACTGGTCGCCGTGGGGGTGATACCGCATGCAGTGGCCGATGACATTTGCCACCTTGTTGAACCTGCCGTCGTCCATCTCCCGCATGGCCCACAGTATCCGGCGCTGCACCGGCTTCAGGCCGTCCGCCGCGTCGGGAATCGCCCTTTCCTTGATGACATAGGACGCGTAGTCCATGAAGTGCTGCCGGTAAAGACCCCTCAGCCCGGTCATTGAAGGTTCTCCATGATGAAGGACCTTCTTTCCGGGGTATTGCGCCCCATGTAGAAGGACAGCATCTCCGGAACCTCACGGAGCCTGTCAATACGAACCTGGGTGAGCCGGATGTCCGGCCCGATGAAACGGCCGAACTCCTTCGGACTGATCTCACCAAGCCCCTTGAATCGGGTAATCTCGGGTTTTTTCCCGAGCCGTTTCGCTTCCCGGTCAAGCTCTCCCTGAGTGTAGCAGTAAACCGTTTCCTTCTTGTTCCGAACCCTGAAGAGTGGGGTTTCAAGAATGTAGAGGTGGCCGTTCAGGGCCAGGTCTTCGAAGAAGTGCAGGAAAAGGGTCATGAGAAGGTTGCGGATGTGCATGCCGTCCACATCGGCGTCGGTGGCCAGAACCACCCGGTTGTAGCGAAGCCCCTCGACGCCGCCCTCGATGTTCAGGGCCCGCATTATGTTGTAAATCTCCTCGTTGCTGTACACCGTCTCCCGACGGTGACCGAAGACATTCAGGGGTTTTCCCCTCAGGGCGTATATGGCCTGTGTGTGCACATCACGGCTGGAAACAAGGCTTCCCGCGGCGCTAACCCCCTCGGTGAGGAAGATGGTGGATTCCTCCTCCCTCTCGTGGCCGTCGCCGAGGTGGATTTTGCAGTCCTTGAGGTTGGGGATTCGAATGGCGGTCTGCTTCGCCCTCTCCCGGGCCTTCTTCTTCACGGTCTGCAGTTCGGTGCGAAGATTCTGGTTGGCCTGTATCTTGGCTATGAGCCGGTCCGCCAGTTTTGAGTCGCGGTGAAGCACCTGTTCAATCTCCGCCTGAACCCGGCTGACGATGTCCCTCCGGATATCGGTGTTGCCCAGCTTGTTCTTGGTCTGGCTCTCGAAGACGGGGTCTTTCAGGCGAACCGAGACCGCGGCGACCAGGCCGTCGCGGACGTCCTCCGCCACGAAACCCTTGCCGCTGAAAGCATTGACGCCCTTGAGAACCCCCTCTTTGAAGGCGGACAGATGCGACCCGCCGGCGCTGGTGTACTGGCCGTTGGCAAACGAGAAATACTTCTCGCCATATGAGTTGGTATGGGTGAAGGCGAACTCGAGCGTGGTGTTCCGGTAGTAGACCGGATCGTAAATGGCTTCTTCACCGGTCTCGTCGTTGAGAAGGTCCCGCAGGCCGTCTTCGGACCTGAAGACAAGGTCGTTGAACTGCACCTTCAGGCCGGAGTTCAGGAAGGCGTAGTGCTGCATCCGCCTCTCGATGAACTCCGAGCGGAACTGGTACGCCCCGAAAATCTCAGGGTCGGGGGTGAACTCAACCAGGGTACCGTTCTTCTCGGCGGTTTCTCCGGTTTCATCGGACACCATGCCCCCCTGGGCGAACACCGCCTGACGGAATCTCCCGTCCCGATATGAGCAAACCCTGAACCTGCTGGAAAGGGCGTTCACCGCCTTTGTGCCAACCCCGTTGAGCCCCACGCTGAAGACGAAAACCTCGGTGTTGTACTTGGCCCCGGTGTTTATCTCGCTTACGCATTCCACCAGCTTGCCCAGGGGTATTCCCCGGCCCCAGTCCCGCACGGTGACGGTGGAATCGGCGATTTTCACCCGAATCCTGTTGCCGCACCCCATGATGAACTCGTCCACCGAGTTGTCCACCACTTCCTTCAGAAGGATGTAGATGCCGTCGTCGATGTTGGAGCCGTCGCCCAGCCGTCCGATGTACATTCCGGTTCTAAGCCGGATGTGTTCGATGGACGAAAGGGTTTTTACCTTGCTTTCGTCGTAGACGCCTATGCCGTCCGAAGGAACCGCCAAAACCCCTCCACAAGATATGGGAACGGAAACGGGGCGCACCGCAACATGTTGATGCCCGATTTTCCAAACCCTGTCATAAACCAAGTATACACGATTTCACGCTCTGCAACCACCATATGTGGTGGAATCCCCGCATCTTTTCCGGGGAGAGAAAATGGTTTATGCTTCCATGCTACGAGATTCAAACCATTCAACTCAAGGGGGAATCGTATGAAATCACCAGGTGGAGGCGGAAAAGGCCCGGGCGCGCCCAAGCAGCCCATGAAATCACCATCTGCGTCAAAGCCCGCCCCAAGACCACAGCCGCAGAAACCGATTCAGCGCGCGCCGGAAAAGCCCGCCCAGAGGCCTCCGGTAAAACCGGCCCAGGCTCCATCACAGAAGCACCCTCAGAAGCCCGAGCGTAGACCGCCTGAAAAGCCGGTCCGCAAGCCGCAGCGTGATCCCGGCGCCAAGAGCCGCCCCTCGATAATGGACAGGCTGATGCACCGGCAGCAGGCTCAACAGCAGGCAGGCGCCACCACCGGAGATATCTCCGGCGCAGGGCAGACCGCTTCGTCCGCCTCGGGAGGCACCACCGGAGGAAGAAGGCGTTTCTGCTGTCTGGGATGCGTGGTTCCCGCCCTGGTGGTTCCACTGGTATTGATTCTCATAGCGGTTCTTTAGCCGAAGGAACGGTTTGAACGAGCTTTCCCTGGTTCCCGGTTCCGAAAAGCTGCTTGAGCTGTGCGGGTTCCTCAGGGCGGAGGGTTATCTCTCCACCCAGAGAATCCCTTCCCAGAGGCGCCCCTTGTGGAAGCTGGCGGCGGAACTCCAGGTTCTGGGGGATTACCGGGCGGGTACGACCCACTGCTTCAGTTCTTCAGCCCTTCCGGGGTCCTACATGAAATCCTTCCTTCGGGGCAGGCCCAAACTGGAAACCCTGTACAGGCTGTTCTTCCTGAACCAGACGGTTCCGCTATCCATCGCGTCGAACGCGCTCCCTGCCCTCCTCATGAACCACCTCTCCGCTGACGGCGTGCTGGACGTGACCGACGGGGTTAAAAGCAGATTCCGTCTGGTCCCCTGGCGGGACAGCCTGCTGCTTTCAGACCCGGACGAGGGACCGGAAAGGCAGAGGGAGCACTATGTCTATGTTGGCGGCGATTCCACCGTGCTGTCGGACTTCGTCACCCGCAGGGTTGGAAACCGCAGTTTTCGGAGGGGGTTGGATCTGTGCGCCGGAACCTCTATTCAGGCCCATAACCTGGTTGAAAACTGCGACGCTCTGGTTGCCGCGGAATACAACCCCCGTGCGGTTGCCTTTTCCAGGGTGAACGCCGCCATCAACGGCCTTGAAAACAGTATACACGCCGTCGAATCGAACCTCTGGGAGTATGTGGAAGGCACCTTCGACATCATCGTCTCGAACCCCCCCTACCTGCCGATGCCGGATGAAAAGCTTTCCACCAGCAACCTGGATGTATGCGGAGGCACCGACTACGGAATGAACATACCTGTGGAGATTTTCCGGGGAATGGCGCGCTTCCTCAACACCGACGGCTATGGGGTCTTTCTCGCGGCGTCACCGGTCATCGGAGGAAGAAGCCTGCTGCATGAGAGGCTCGCCCCCCTCGCTTCGGAACTGGGCCTCTCCGCCGTGATGAACGCCTGGAACTACACCGACCTCATCCTGGACAGAGAGTACCAGAGGCGGGAAAATATCTCATACTTCGTATTCCACATCATCGAGGTCACCCGGGAATGCCCCGGCAGGATCCGCACGGTCCACCTTCCGTGGATCCACCGCAGCGCCCTAATACTGAACGCTTCTTTCCGCAAATTCATGCCCTAGTCAGACTCACTTCACTTCAAAATCGCATAGGAAGCTGTTCCTTCGTAGAACTGCAGTTTAACATTGACAGCCACACCGATTTTCTATAGCATTGCATTGGAAACTAATGATAAGGAGGTTGTGATTATGAGAACTTTCCCTCTTGCATCTGTATTGCTTCTGCTTGCCAACGTCATATCGGCGGCCACAATGGCAGATCTTGACCAAATCCATGTCGGTTATGGCAATGTAAGGTACGGAGCCGGGCAGATCGCGGTTCAGACCGTCCGGTATGCACCCCCCTCTAGTCAGATCGCAGAGCAGATTGTTTGCGCTGTGTCCATGGGCAACGACAAGGTAAGGCTTTACACCTTTGACCGGTCAACCGGTTCGCTGTCTTTCAGTGAGGAACTGGTATTCGCCGGCCTCGACTCTGATGAACACATTTTCGATTTAAGCTTCATTCGTATGGTAACTACTGGAATCCAGCCCAGATGGTGTCTGGTGGCGCCGGTGAGCAGCACTAGCCAGAACAAGGGCGGTATCGATGTATTCGATCTCGAAAACCGGGTCTATTACCATGACTGCCTGGACTGGAGCCAGTTTCAGAGACAATCGGAAGTAACAAGCGTTTTCAGGCATGTATCCCAATACCAAACAACAGATGTTTTCTCAATCAACGCTGGCGGGGACATATTCATAGCGGACCTCACCGCCACGTTCAAGGGTCCCAAGTTCACTCCGTCAATGAGAATACCGGTGGGTAGCCTGGGAACACGTAATTATGCGGCATCTTCGTACTCTAACATACCTTCTCGGGCATACGAGACATATCCTCTCATTTATGGAAGCAATTTTCCGGCCCAAACCCTAGTACCTACTTGCATAAGTTAGCCTAATGTGTTATCTTTGATGGGTGAGTTATATACCCATCAAGGAGGACGCATGGCTTACGTTTCCACCCCGGTTCTTCTCAGTGCCGAGGAGAGAAAAGCCCTCGAGAAGAATGTACGTTCCGCAAAGACGGAGCAGAGGCTCGCATTCCGAAGCCGCATCATTCTCCTTGCTGCCGATGGAGTGGGCACGAATGCCATTGCTGAACAGCTTCAGACCGGGGCACCCACGGTCAGCAAGTGGAGGGTCAGGTTTTCCAGACTGGGTATCGAAGGGTTGACCGATGCAACACGCACCGGAGCCCCAGTGAAGTATGACAGGGCTACGGAGCGGAGGATCCTCTCCAAGCTGGACAACCCCGTTCCCCGCGGGGAGACTGTATGGACTGCAAGACTCATTGCCAGGGAACTCGGGGATGTATCCACCGATCACGTGTGGAGGGTTTTCCGGAAGCACGGCATTCATCTTCAGCGGAGAAGGAGCTGGTGCGTGAGTACCGATCCCCAATTCGCCGAGAAGGCCGCGGACATCGTCGGTCTTTACCTTGCTCCACCCGAGAATGCGGTTGTGCTCAGTGTGGACGAGAAGCCGTCCATTCAGGCGCTTGAGCGTGCCCAGGGTTACCTTCGCTTCAATGACGGCAAGACCTGCACCGGTTTTGCCGACAGATACAAGAGGCATGGGACCACTACGCTGTTCGGGGCACTGGAGGTGGCCACAGGCATGGTGACAGCGGGCCACTACAAGAGAAGGCGGAGGGTGGAGTTCCTGGACTTCATGAACAAGGTGGTGTCCCAGTATCCGAAGGACAGGGAGATCCATGTCATTCTGGACAACCTGAGTACCCACAGCAAGAAGGGTGGAACCTGGTTATCCCGTCACCCCAACGTTCACTTCCACTACACCCCGACCAACAGCAGTTGGCTGAACCAGATCGAGGTCTGGTTCAGCATTCTTACTGTGAAGGTGCTTCGGAACGGAAGCTTCACATCACCGAAGGAACTGCGCAATGCGATTGACCGGTTCATTGCGTCCTACAGCGAGGACTGCAGCCCCTTCCAATGGACGAAGGAAGAGGTGCATCAGGTCACACTCAAAAGACGTTATGCAGACTTATGCAAGTAGGTACTAGCGCTGACCTCATGCCATGTCGGTGGAGCATTGATATGGGATCCCTACGCTTCCACTGACAATGTGAAGTGCTGGTTGAGACTTCCTCAGGTCGCATGGACGGATCATGACTATTCCATCAACGGTAAATTGAAATGTGGCAGATATTTGGGTGATGCCCACAGAGTAGCGATTCTCAATAGAGGCCCAGGGTATCCGGCGCTGGCATTTCTTGCTAATACCGGAACGGGCATGGTGGTATACGATATCAGTGACCCAACTGAGCCCGTGTTCGTCTGGCAGTGGGACAACGACACCAGATTCTGCTCGACCGAAACAGGAGACTTCTCTTGGTTCGGCTCAGGCTCAGGAAACATCGCCGAAGGCTATACTTCATCCTCCGCGCCGGGTTTCGTATTCGGCATTGGTATCAACTACAATACCGGAGGGGATATACATGTCTTTCTTGGCAACGGGACCGATGGATTGAGGGCACTTGATCTTTCGCTGTTCCTGAACCCATTCAGTGATAACGGGGGCAACACAGAGCGCAACTTCAGGCAGTTCTCAGAGTATCACAACTTCAGGCTTTTCGACAACCGCACCATGGAGCCTGACCCCCAGATAGCCTGGGATGTGAGGACAATCGATACTGGAGGCGATTTGTTCGTTTTCGTCTCATGGCTGGACCGAATAGGCACTGACGAAGCTATCAGCGGTTCTGTCTCACTATCCGTGCATTGTGACGGTGACATCACCCCCCCTCGTCGTTCGTCATCTTCACAGGTCTCAGTGGGGATGGATCTAACACCAGTCTCCATCGGAGTTGCTACGCCCAATCCCGCAACCTCCGAGGTGCTTCTCCATCTTTCCGGCACTGGCGGAGAATCAGAGCTTAGCATTTTCGACCTCTACGGAAGACTTGTACTCAGCGAGACTGTAGGCACTCCAGGTTCTGGAACGCTTTTTCGATGGGGGCTGGAAAACACCACTGGACAACCGGTTCCCAATGGTCTCTACTACTTCAGGCTCACGGATTCACTGGGCAACTCAGTCACTTCCAGAAGCACGGTGTTGAGATGAAACGGGAACCCTGATAATCCCCTTGCCTCCCAACAGAAACCACAAACAAGCAAAAATCAAGGTTGTCAGTAAAGCTCTGAACGGGAGATCAGGTACAAAATAGCCGATTCCAGATGTGATCATCAGTGCGAGAAGCGGTCTCCATAACCCTTGGAGAAACCCGGTTCTACCGTGGCGTTTCCGGCACCCCAGCCCAAGTCCGGCGGCCATTCCCCCTATGGAGAGGCACTGCAGGGCGGCGGCGGCTTCGATTCCGTACCTGCCCGTGAAAAGGAACAGCCCCGCCAGCTGAACCACCAGCGCGCCTCCGACTATCAGGGGCACTCTTTTCAGCCTCTCCTCCGCAAGGTAAACCGCAAGAAAGAGGTGAAAGACATAGGTGACGGGGATAAGCAGCAGAACCAGCCTGAAGGTGGACACCACCGTTGCCGGCTCCAGCCCACGGAGATAGCTCCCGCCCCAGAGAATTTCGAGAAAGCGCCGGGCCGAAAACCACAGGGGTATGGATATGACCGCGGCAAGAACCAGAAACGCTTCGGTCATCCAGGTGATTCTTGTCCTGACCTGCTCCCATCCGGCCTGGACCGCCCTGCACAGATCCGGAAACAGCGCTCCGGGAAGAAGGGTGGGCGCCACCAGAAGAACCATGGGCTCGTGGATTCTCACGCACTGCTGGTAGGCTGCAACGGCTTCATCGCCGAGCAGAGCCTTCACGAAGGTGCTGTCCAGCCGCTGGGCGCCGGCGAAAAAAAGGCCCATCAGGCCCAGTGGAAGAGCTGACTTGAAAAGCCGGGCGAGTTCTCCGGGGCTGAACCGGGGGGCCGGAGTGTAGCCGGTTTTCACCGCGGCCAGAACGCAGAACAGCAGCGAAGGCAGTGTTCGGAAAAAGTAGCCGGCGCCGGCAAAAACCGGACCCGCGCCGGTTTTCAGGGCTACCAGAGCGATGAGCACCGAGAAGAAACCAAGTGAAGCCCTGGATATTCCTTCGAAAACCATTTTCTCCATTGCCCTGAACCTGCCGTAGAAGGTTTCACAGAAACCGTCCACGACAAAACCCGCGGACACCAGCAGAAGCAGTTTCATCTGCAGCTGATCGTAGCGCTGAATCGTGCCCAGAGAGAGGATCAGCACCATCCCGGTAACGGACAGCAGCATTCTCAGCGCCAGTGCTTCGTCCACGATCCTGCTGCCGGCACCGGAAGCAAGCCTTCTGGTAATCAGCAGGGAAACCCCCATGTCACCCAGAAACAGCAGCAGAACCCCAAGGGCCACCGCCAGGGCAAGCCTGCCGAAGTCAGGGTCCTCAAGGATTCTGGAGTAGATCATCAGTGAAAGCAGCAGACCCGCTTTGCCGAGGATCTGTCCTCCGAGCATGAAGAAGCTGTTGGCCCGCCGGCCTCCGGTGTTTGCCACGGTTCTGTTCATCGGTGAAAGATACCCGGCGGGCGGTGGGTCAGGGAAGCCTCTCCCTTATGCTGATCGCGAGCCTTCGCACCCAAGACGGCCGGCTTCGGTAGTTGAAAACGCTTTTCTTCTCGATGCCGTCGAGAATGCTGCGGTCGCAGTCCAGGGCGCCGATGAACTCGTCGAAGCCCTCGGGAGGGTCGAGGGGTTCCCGCTCCATGATGATCCTCAGGGCTTCATCCCTGCCTATCACTCCTGCTCTCACCATGTTAGCGTACAGGTACTCGTACTTCCCGAAGCCGGTTCTCTGCCGGAACAGATAGCTGGAATGCGGGGTTCCCAGGCAGTCGTAGCGGACGCTGGCCATGCTCTTCCCGAAATCCAGCTCACGGTTAAGGGTTTCGTATATCATGGGCAGGTCCCAGTTGATGAAGTCCGGCAGATTAATCTGCTTCACGCCGAACATCCGTTTCCAGCTTGGGAAAAAGTAGTCCCACTCCAGTTCCCGGTCTGTGAACTCGCCCTTCATCATGCTCTTGAAACAGGTGCGGTCCATGTAGCAGGTTTCCGGGGGCGGGGCTTCCAGAATGTCGCTGAAGCCCGCGATTATCAGCCGGGCCCCCAGGGTGTCCGCCGCCCGGAAGATGGCGGTGGGCATCAGCACCACACAGGCGCTGCAGAACTCCCCGGTGGTTTCCAGGGCCCTCTTGTAAACCCTGTTCAGCAGGTCTTTCGAGGGGGAGTAGGTGTACAGGTCAACGCCGAGGTTGTCAGCGCTTTTCCGCACGAATGCCTGGGCGTCGGGGTGGCCGAATCCGTTGTCGAAATTGAATGCGAAGGGCCTCATGCCGTATTTGTTCTTCATGAGCCAGAGGGTGTACGAGCTGTCCTTCCCTCCGCTGAAGGGCACCATGCAGTCGTACTTGCCCCTGCCCCTTCCCCGGTAGCGGTCCAGTATCTTTTCCAGAGCCTTCTCCCTGGCGGCCCAGTCGATGTTCGAATACTTGATGTCGAACTCCCGGCAGACCCGGCAGACCCCCCTTTGATCAAAATCGATGTTCGGGTAGTTCTCGGGCAGTATACACCGGGTGCATCTCTTCACGTTTTGCATCGGGCTCCCTTCGGTTTTTCCTACCGGATTAGTATACTATTACCGGCGGAGGTTGTGAAGCCTATGGTCTGTACACATTGCTGGGGGCAAAGCCCACCGCCTTCAACGCCTCGTTTCTCTTGGTCTTCTTGGTTGTGGTCTTGGGAAGGTCTTCTTCGCTGATGATGAAGCCGGCAATGCGCATGAACTGGGGCGCGGAATCGTTGTACCTGCGAATCGCCTTTCTTACAGCGCTCACCTCGTCCTCCGGCGTGATCTTCCTTCCCTCTTTTTCCGCTTCCTCGATAAGCAGGTCGCGGTTGGGAACCACCACGGCCCAGATCTCCTCGCCTCTGGCCTCTGTCTGCCTGCCGAAAACCATGCATTCGTTCACATGGGGGTTCCGGTTCAGAACGGTTTCCAGCTCTTCGGGATAAACATTCTTACCGTTCTTGGCGATGATTACGTTCTTCTTTCTTCCCGTTATGTACAGAAAGCCGTCCCTGTCCAGTCTGCCGTAATCACCGGTGTGGAACCATCCGTCCGGGGAGAGGACTTCCGCGGTGGCTTCAGGGTTGTTGTGGTAGCCCAGCATGACATTCGGGCCCCTGACAAGTATCTCCCCGATGCCGGTTTCGTCCGGCTCCTCGATTCGTACGTCGCATTCCGGCAGCACAACCCCGACAGAACCCGGCCTGCAGGCCCTGTCCCGGTTCACGGTTACTATCGGGGCTGTTTCCGTGAGGCCGTAACCCTCCAGAATGATGAAGCCCAGCTTCTGGAAGCCCCGAATCACATCGGGGTCGATACCTGCGCCTCCGGACACGAAGAGCCGCAGCGCCCCTCCGAACCTCTGATGAACCTGTGAGAACAGCTTCTTTCTCAGGTTTTTCGCGCCGAAAAACTCTCCTATTCCCGAAAGGGTGGTTCCAACCCTGTACTTGACGCTTCCCCCGGGGGCTGTGCGGATGTTGGTCATGATTCTGCCGTACATCTTCTCCCAGAGCAGGGGGACCCCTATGACAACAGTGGCTTTCGTGGCGACCAGATCGTCCACCACATACCGAAGGCCATGGGCTATGGCGATGGTGTTCCCCATCACCATCGGAAGCAGGAACCCGCAGGTGCACTCGTAGCTGTGATGCACCGGAAGCACGGAAAGGAAGATGTCGTCCTTCTCTATTCTTATCAGGGCGATCACCTGCCTCAGGTCGGACACCAGGTTCTCCTGGCTGAGAACCACACCCTTGGCCATGCCGGTGGTGCCGGAGGTATAGCAGATCGCCGCGGGAGCCGTCACGTCATAGGAGTCCGGAAGCTCCATCCCGCTGTCCCTGCCGGCCCGGATGAGATCGGTCATGTGCCGGGGAACATTCATGCCCCCCATGTTCATGGCGTAGTTCGTCACTCCTTTTATACCGGAAAACACATCCATGAATCTGGAGTCGTGTACAGCCATGTTGGCCCCGGAGTAGTGGACGATGGTGCGCATGTCCGACGGGGGAAGCTCGCGGTCTATGGGAACGATAATCCCTCCGGCACGGATCACAGCGAGGTAGGTGGTGTACCATTGTATGCTGTTGTCTCCCGCTACGGCCACCACTGGTTTCGGGTGTTTTTCCAGAAGCCCCTTTGCCATCCAGTCAATGTTGTTCTGAAGCTGGCCATAGGTTACGGAACGGAAATGCCCCGGTTCCGCTGGCTCCAGCACGGCGGTCTTGTCCGGAAGCCGTCGGGCGGATTCTCTGATGGCCCCGGGAATGTTCACGATTGGTGGAACCGGATGCAGCGGACCTCCTGGGTAAGTTCTCATGATCCTCCTCACTCGGAAGCTGATGGTGGTTGATGAACATTGGCAACCACTCTGAAACCGATGAAAGGATACCCGATCTCCGGGTCAAAGTGTACAAGGGTTTCCGGCCCGCAGTCATCCACGGAACTGAGCCAGCTGCCCCCGGCGGCGATACCCGGCGAAGCCGTCCATTCCCAAAGGTTTCCCGCGGTATCATAAAGACCCCAGGGATTCGGGGGGTATGCTCCCACCGGCGCCGTGGCCGCATGGCCGTCGTCGATCTCCGGATGCCTGGCAAGAATCGTCTCTCTGGCATCGGAACAGTTGAATTCACCGGGCTCAGGACGCCAGCCCCTTCCGGCTCCGGCCAGCACACGCCACTCACCGGGTTCCGGAAGCCTGTAGACCATGCCCCTTTCATCACTCTCCGAAAGCCATCTGCAGAACCATTCAGCGCCCTGCTGGGTCATTCCGTACATGGGGTGGTTCTCCATTCCGGCAACCACCTGATAGCTCCTGGATTCCTCGTCCACCACCACCTGAAGGGGCCAGTTGCACCTCAGAATGCTGTCGGCAAGCACGGTTCTTCCGGGAAGCTCGAAGCCGGTCCGGTGAAGGTGAGGGTCAACGGAGTTCATGAACTCCGCGAAACGGGCGGCGGTTGTTTCGTGGGTGCCGACGAACAGGCCCGGGGGAAGCAGGGATTCGGGAATCCTGACCAGGGCCGGGGTTCCGGGAATGAAGACCGGGATATCCAGGGTGAGCGTATGGAGTTCAGGAGACAGAAGCACCCGGGTTACCGTGTGACGAATGCCGTGACCGCCTTCGATGATGATCTCGTAGCTTCCGGGCCCCGGCAGGGGAATGGTGCAGGGGGAGACCGCGGAAAACTCCCGCCATCTGACGGTGAGGCCTGAAGGTTCGGTAATCACCGAAATCCCGCAGAGCCTTTCCAGATAGACCAGCACCGTATCCGCCCCGGGAGTCAGGGTTGTGTCCCGGGTGTGGAAGCCCGGGTGGGATACTGAAACCCGGGTTCCTGTGGTATGCACCGGAACCAGCCGGGGGGAGGGCAGGGCGGGAGCGCCCCCGACTGAAACCATGGCTCCCCGGGGGACGGTGAGGATCACCGCCCGGCTCAACGGCAAGAGGTCGAGAATGAAAAGCCCGGCCACAAAGGCGATACAGAGAACTCCCATCAGGATCAGAACATGGACGGGTTTCAACTACCCGCTCCAGTCGTTGCCGAGTACCGCACGAATGTCGGCCCCCAGTTGACCCATGCGTATGTCCCGCACCAGCCGCCGGATCATGTAGGACGGTCGAAAGTAGAACTTCCGGTGAAAACCGGCGTAGAACTTCTGTATCGTGTCCCAGTCCAGATTCTCGTGCTTCCAGACCTCGGTGGTGCAGTGAAAGTTGTATTTGTCCCAGTCCCGGGAGAGAATTCTTCCGTCCCTTTCGATGAGGGTGAAAAGCGGGGACGAAGGAAAGGGAAGGGTCATGGAGGCTTTGGCGTAGGTGAGGGGAAGGCTGCAGGCGAAACGGAGATTCCGTTTCATGGTTTCCATTGTGTCGCCGGGAAGGCCGAGCATGAAGAAGCCAACGGTTTCCAGACCCTCTTCATGGGCCATCACCACCGCGTTTCTAACGGTGTCGGGATCCTGGTGCTTGTTCACCCGGGCCAGCACCTCGGGTACCCCGCTCTCGATTCCAAAGGAGACCTGATAGCAGCCCGCCTTCTTCGCCAGCCGGAAGAAGTCACGGTCCACATCACGCACATTCACCCCGGTGGGCAGCGCCCAGGGCGCGCTGAAACCACGCTTCATCATCAGTTCCAGCGTTTCTTTCGCCCGGGGCAGATCCGCGGTGAAATTGTCGTCCTTTATGTGAATGTCCCGAAACCCCAGGTCGAGCATTCTGAACATCTCGTCCACTACCCGGCCGGAACTCTTGCTTCGAACGGAATGGCCGAAAACCCTCTGGCTGCAGTACAGGCAGTGATGGTTGCAGCCCCGGTTGGTCTCCATGTAACCCACAGGGTTCCTTCTGCTGGCTATGTGGGGGGAATGGTAGTACCGAAGATCGTGGAGCTGCCATGCAGGAAGGGGAAGATCGTCGAGATTCCCGATCAGCGGTCTTGCGGGGTTCATTACGAACCGGCCGTCGTCCAGAAAGGCGATTCCGTTTATCAGGTTCAGGCTGTTGCCGGCGCAGATCTCACGAAGTGTGTTCTCCCCCTCCCCCATCACCACCAGGTCGAACTCGGTCTCCCTTAGCACCTGCTCGGGAAGGG
>Ga0334890_1000650_pt1 | contig 59008 bp, 45 predicted proteins | sample GraSluR1_MG_3_FD_207220 | JGI IMG/M metagenome (GOLD analysis project Ga0334890, IMG submission 207220) | Sludge microbial communities from methane-producing bioreactor in Wageningen University, Netherlands - Granular Sludge_31_08-R1 | ecosystem: Engineered > Bioreactor > Anaerobic >... | reverse complement strand
GTGCACGAAGTGCCGTCGGGCACGCGCGTGTTCGACTGGGTCGTGCCGCCGGAGTGGACCATCCGCGACGCGTACATCGCCGACGAGCAAGGCAACCGCCTCGTCGACTTCCAGCGCAGCAATCTGCACGTCGTGGGCTACTCCGAACCGGTCGACGCCGTACTCACGCGAGCGGAGCTGGAGCCGCACCTGCATTCGCTGCCGGCGCAGCCCGACGCGATCCCCTACGTGACCTCATACTACCGGCGCACCTGGGGCTTCTGCCTCGCGCACGCGCAACGGGTGCGCCTCGCCGACGCGCGTTACCACGTGCGCATCGACAGCGAGCTGGGTGACGGACATCTGACCTACGGCGAGCTGATCCTGCCGGGCGAGAGCGCGCGGGAGATCTTCCTGTCCACCTACATCTGCCACCCGTCGCTGGCGAACAACGAACTGTCGGGCCCCGTGGTCACGACGTTTCTGGCCCGCTGGCTGGCCGCCCGGCCACGCCGATTCACCTACCGGATCGTGTTCGTGCCGGAAACCATCGGCGCGTTGACCTACCTCAGCCGGCACGGCGACGCGATGCGCGCCAACGTCGTGGCGGGCTACAACGTGACCTGCGTGGGCGACGAGCGCTGCTACTCGTACCTGCCCTCCCGGCGCGGTGACACGCTCGCCGATCGCGCCGCGCTCGCGGTCCTCGGCGAGGATCACCCGTACTTCAAGCGCTACTCCTATCTCGACCGCGGCAGCGACGAGCGCCAGTATTGCAGCCCCGGCATCGACCTGCCGGTCGCCTCGGTCATGCGCAGCAAGTACGGTGCGTATCCCGAGTACCACACCTCGCGGGACGATCTGGCGCTGGTCACGCCCGCGGGTCTACGAGGCGGCTTTACCATGCTGCGCGAATGCCTCGAGCTGCTCGAGCGCAACCGCACGTACCGCACCGCCTGCCGCGGCGAACCGCAGCTCGCGCGCCGCGGTCTCTACCCGGAACCCGGCGACCCCGCCGGCGCTCGGCAGGTCCGCGACCTGCTCGACGTGCTGGCCTACGCCGACGGTCGGCACGACCTGCTCGCGATCCTCGCCACGACACGCCTGCCGCGCCGGCGGCTCTACGCGACCGTCGATCGCCTGCTGGCGGCCGGCCTGCTCACCGCGGTCGACGAACCGGGAGGCGCCGAGCCGCGATGAAGATCCTGTTCGTCAACGACTCCACGAGCAACCCCAACTGGGGCGACCGGGCCGCGTCGCTGACGCTGCAGCAGATGATCGCCGCGAAGAGCGGGCAGATCACGCACCGGCTCACCGAGGCCGCGCTCGCCTCGGGGTCGTTCCTCTGCCCGCGACCCGCCGGCGACGGCGGCGGCGGGGGCGATCCCGCGGCCCGTTGGCTCCAACTCGCGACGCCGCCCGCGGTGTGGAAGGCCGCGACGCGGCTGCGCGAGGGGTTGGCGGCGGCGCGGGGCGGCCCGGCGCTTCCGGCGCGGAGCGACCAGTTCGCGGCGTTGCGCCGGCGCATCATGCGGGCGCCGCAGCCGTGCGCCGACCTGCTGGCGGCGATCGACGCCGCCGACCTCGTCGTGGTGCACGGCGACGGCTGCATGGTCGGCTGCGGGCCGCTGCCGCGGGCGATCCTCTTTTTGTGCGACCTGATCAAACAGGAATTCGGCAAGCCCGTCATCCTCGTCAACCACACCGCCGATTTCGATCATCCCGACCTGCTGGCCATGGCGCAGCAGGTCTACCCGCGGCTCGACGACATCGTCTACCGCGACCCGATCTCGCAGCAACGCTGGCAGGACCGCTGGCCCGGCCGCTACGGCGCCGATACGGCGTTCCTGCTCGAACCCGCGCCGCGCGCCGCGTGGCTGCCGGTCGCCGGCCGCGAGGGCTATTTCGACGTCTGGCCCGATCGCGCGCGTTTCGACCCGGCCCGCCCGTACATCTGCGTGGGCGGCTCGTCGATCTTCCGCGTCACGGCGCACCCGGCCGCCATCATCGACGATTACGCCCGCTTGCTCGATCATCTGCGCGGCGTCTATCCGGGTCAGATCGTGCTGACCGTGGCCGACGGCAAGGATCAGTGGATCTTCCGCCCTCTGGCCGCGAGGCTGGCGCTGCCGGTCATTGGCGCCACGACGCCGGTGCAGCAGGCCGTCGACATCGTCGGCAACGCCGACGCTTATCTCGGCGGCCGCTGGCACGCGAGCATCTTCGCGCTGCGCGGCGGGGTGCCGGTGATTCCGCTCTCCGCCAAGACGTTCAAGATGCAGGCGCTGGCCGAGCTGGCCGGTCTGCCCGCGGCGCCGTTCACAGCGACCGCCCTGGCCGACGCCCGCCACCGAATCGCCGGTGTGCTGGACGATTACTTGCAACAAGGCGAGATCTTGCGGTCCCGCCTGCGTGACTTCGCCCGCGCTCAGGCCGCCCTGAGCTGGACAAACGTCGCCTATTTCGACAAGATTGCCGAGTCGACTCGAATCATGCCTGAGGGATCGTAAGAGCCGGGAGTGCGGGGGATTGTTGATCCAGACAGACCACGACGCGCTGGCGATGATCCGCACGCCGTTGCAGCTGCTGAACGCCATGGAAGCGCGGCGCCATTTCGGCTTGCACCACACGGCGCTGATGATCGTCGAGTACAGCGGCCAAGGCATTCCGCCGTTCGACCTCTCCCACGTGAACCCCGCTGACTGGACCCGGGTCGAGATCGTCGACCTGAACTCCGTCCCAAAACCGCAACCGCACACATGGCTCGACGATCCGCGGCTCGCGTTCAGCGAGAAGGTGAACGTTCTGCGCCAGCATTATCGCCGGCGTGTCTTCGACCAGGCGTTGCGCCCCTGGCGCGACGTCCCCAACCTGTTGCTGGGCAACTATCTTCAGGGCTGGTTCCGCCACGCGGCGCAGCGCTGCCCGCGCGCCCGGTGCATCTTGCTGGACGACGGCACCGACACGTTGCGCATCGCCGCCGAGCGCGCGAAACGCGACAGCCAGCCGCCGCGAATGTCGCCCTGGCGCCAACCCAAGGCCTGGTGGTATCAGCGGTATGCGAACTGGGACATGCGGCAGCGGCGCGAAATCACGTTCTTCAGTTCGTTCGATCTCGAACTGCCGCCGGGCGATCAACTCGTGCCGAATCGGTACGACCATGCCCGCCGGCGGATCCAGGTTCTCCCGCAGGACCGCCGCTGCCTGCTCCTCGGCCAGCCGCTGATCGAGGACGGCTACCTGACGCCCGACGAATTCTCCCGGGTGCTCGCCGGCGTCAAGCAGTCCCTGGACGGGTTGGAGCTGTTCTACGTGCCCCACCGGCGCGAGCACCTCGCTGAATTGACGCCCCTGCTGCAGCAGCACGGCATCGCACGGCTCGACCTCGACAAGGCGTTCGAGTTCCACCTGCTGGCCGCGGCTTCGATCCCGGCCGTTGTCGCGTCGTTCTTCAGCTCCGCGCTGGACAACTGCCGGCTGATCTGCGGCGACCGCGTGCGCGTCATCGCCTTCCGCTTGCCCGCTGCCAGCCTGCTCGTGGCCCACGACTACGTGAACAGCGTGTACGACTACTTCGCGCGCGCTGGCGCGGGCGTCATCGAGATCCTCGAGCCGGGCCGGCGCCCCGCCGAGAAATAGTCCGTCAAACCCGTCGCTATTGCCTTCACACTGATGAACGCGCCCCTTTGAACCGTAGACCGTATGTTGTGCCGTCGAGATTGTTGCTGGCCGGCGCCTAACCTAGCACCCGGCGCGGATTTAGCGGGCAGGTTGGTATTCAGCTCGCAAACGCATCGGCAACAGCGGGTTGCGCCGGCCAGCAACAATCTCGACGGCACAACCCAAACCGTAAAGATTACGTTAGCCATTTTCATTATCCGATTCTAACGTAAAGGGAACGTCAAAATCGGTCGAATTCCCAGGCGATCATCTCGCCGATTCGCCCGGCAACACCGTCGACGACGGGAATCGCGTCCCATGCTGAAGCATCACATCCGCCCCGACCTCTTCACCCGCGAATTGATCGAGCACATTCTGGCCGCCTATGGGCTGTCCGACGGCGCCGGTCTGACGATTCAGCCCATGCCGCAAGGCTTCGGCATGGCGCTGGTTCGCCTGCGCCACGGCGACTTCGATCTCGTCGTCAAACAGCTCAATCCGGACCTGGCGCCCGAACGGATTCGCTTCGCGCTGCGGCTGCAGTCCCGGCTCCACGAGGCCGGTGTGCCCTGCCCGCACCTGCGGCCGGCGGCATCGGGCGAGTTGCTGATCACGCTGGCGAACCACCAGTTCTGCCTCCAGGACTGGTGCGGCGGCGACCACATCGACTTCGACGCCATCGCGACCGAGGAGCGCCGCCATTACCGCCGGCAGTTGGGCACGCTGCTCGGACAGGTCCACGGAGCCGCCACTTCCGAACTGATCGACCAGGCCCCGCCGTCTTGCCGCCGGCCGCCGCATTATCTCTTCACCAATCTCCCGGCTGTCGAAGCGGGCCTGCCCTGGAGCCGCGGCGGCAGCCTGGCCCGCAATCTCTGGCTGCGCTGGCACGAGACCGGGGATTTCGGCCGCGACTTGCGACGGGCGCTCCCGCTCCTGCGCGAAGTTCGGCGCCGCCTGGCGGCCTCCCCGGCCGCCGCCGATCCGAGTCTGACCGACGTCCTGCCGGTGCACGGCGATTTTCACTTCGAGAACGTGCTCTTCGACGGCGGCCGGGTGTCGGGGCTGATCGATTTCGACAACGCCACGGTGGCTCCCCGCGCGTACGACCTCGGCAGCGCCATGGCCGTCATCTGTCAGGAGCGCGAGCATGAGGATGATTTCCTGGCGGCCTACACCGCCGGCGGCGGCGGTCCCCTCCCCGCGCACGACCTCTTGCGGACCTGCGTACTGTTGCGCCTGTTCACGTCGCTCAGCTTCCAGATGGTTGCCTACACCCGCCGCCAGACACGGTCCCCCGAAAAATCCCGCTGGTGGATCCGCCGCCTTATCCAGCTGCTGACCTCCGAGGTCGAGTCCGCCTGATATCCGCGCCCGGGCATCGCGGATTTCAAGCTGGCGTTCCTCCGCCCTGCGGACGATCATGGTCCGGCCCGCCGCCACGATTAACGACCATCGGCGCCAAAGGACGGCCGTTATATGGTTTTGCGCCGCGATCCGCCGCCGCAGCCCGGCCTCGTGCGCGAAACGTTCAAGCACGCCGCCGTCTACAGCGGCGCCGGCGTACTGGGGCGCATGATCAGCTTCTTCATGCTGCCTTTCTACGCCCATATCCTGCGCGACGTCGGCTATGGCGTGATCGGCATGATCGACGCGAGCCTCGTGCTGCTCGCAAGCCTGTTCGCTTACAGTTTCCACACCGCGGTCCTGCGCATCTACCACGAGGAACCCGATCCGCAGCGCAAGCCGGCCGTGGTCACCACCGGCACGGCGATGGTCGCCGGCCTGGTGCTGGCGCTGTCGCTGCTCGCGGCGGTCTTCAGCCGTCCCCTCTCCGACCTGCTGCTCGGCACGCCGCGTTTCTGGCACCTGATCTGCCTGGCCCTGGGCACCTTCTGCCTGGACATGGTCGGCCAGACCGCGCAGACCATCCTGGTCATCAAGCGACGATCAATGGCGTACTCGCTCATCGGAATCATGCGCCTGATCGTGGGCTTGGGCCTGAACATCCTGCTCGTGGTGATCCTGCGGTGGGATCTACTGGGCTTCTTCCTGAGCGGATTGATCGTCGCCCTGGTGAGCCTGGTGGTCTCGCTGGCGCTTCTGGTCAAGGCATGCGGAACCGGTTTCGATCGCGAGCACATGCGCCGGTTGCTGGCCTACCAATTGCCCCTGATCCCCGGTAGCATCGCCACGTTCTTCTCGCGGCAGATCGAGCGCGTGATCGTGCGCTTTCAAATCGATCTCTCCTCGCTCGGCGTCCTGGAAATGGGCTACAAGTTCCCCTCGCTGATCGCCGTGCTGATCGTCGGTCCGTTCCTGAGGAGTTGGAGCACGCAGCGGCTCGAGATCGCCGACCAGCCGGCGGCCCCCGAGCGCATCGGGCAGGTCTTCACCTATTTTCTTTATCTGTGCCTGTTCGCGGGGTTGCTCCTGGCGGTCAATATCCGCACGGTGCTGTGGCTGCTCACCCCGCCGGAGTTCTGGGGCGCCTATTCGATCGCGCGTATCCAGACGCTGCAAGCCATCGTCCACGGCGTCGGCCAACACCTGACATTCGGTCTCATCTACGCCAAGCGAACCAAGATCATGGCACGCCTGGCGATGGTGACCGCCGCGGTCAAGGTCGCCATTTCCTACGTGCTGATCAGCCACTGGGGTTTGCACGGCGCCGCCTGGTCGAGCCTGATCGGCGCCGCCATCTACACGGGTTGGGGGTTTCTGCTGGCGCAACCCTGTTACCGCCTGCGCATGGAATGGCGCAAAATCGGGCTGATCACGGGCTTCGCGACCGTGCTGTTTCTGGCCATCGACTTGCTGCCGCACCAGACGATCGTCGCTTGGGGCGCGCCGGGAACGAACGCCGCGACGGGCTGGTTGGAGGGCCTGGGCGACACCTGGCTCGGTCAGTGGAAAGACGGCAAGGTCCTGCGGTTGGTCGGCGAACGGGGTGATCTGCTATTCGATCTGTGCGTGCGGTCGCTCCTGGTGGGCGTCTACATCGTGATCATGCCGCTGGTGCACGTGGAAACTCATCGCCGGCTCCGCCGCAAGTGGGCGGCGCTGCGCTTGCGTTTCTGAGAACAGTTTCTTGCCGCGCGGTCGCAGACCCGATACCCTTGTGATCGCCGTGATGGCGGCCGGTCGAGAGGGCGACACCATGCAGGGACTGACTCCCGAAACCGGATATCTGCGCGACTTGGCGCGCGCCTGGGCGACTCAGGCCGACGGCGCCGTCCCGGCGCCCGCCGGGCTGCCCGGCAATCGTTTCCTGCGGTTGCTCGCCAACCAGCCTGCCATGCAAGCGCTCCTGCCGTTTCTCGACCGGACGTTCTTGCCCGAGCGCGAGCAGCAGCGCATCGACGCAGCCATGGAAGTGTCGCGGCGGCGCACCACCGTGATGCTGCTCGAGCTCGAGCGCATCCTGCCGGCCCTGGCGGAAGTCGGGTGCGTGCCGGTGGTCCTCAAGGGCGGTTCCCTGGCGTTGACGGTCTACCCGCAGCCCGAGCAGCGTTGGTTCGCCGACCTGGATCTGCTCGTACGACGCAGCGACTTGCCGCGGGTTTACGACACGCTGAACTGCCTGGGTTACAGGGATGCCGAAACGATCTGCGGCAACGAATACTACGAGAAACACCACTTCCATCGCGTCCTGGTCAGCAACCAGGGACTCTACGTCGAGGTGCACTGGGCGCTGACCATGCCGGCATCCGTCTATACCTACGACCTGGACACGTTGTTCGGCCGCTGCCTGGAGATTCCCCTTGGCCACGCCAGCTTCCTGGCGCCGCACGCCGGCGACCAGATCCTGCACGGGGCCCTGCAGAGCATCGCCGGCGGTTTCAGCGATTTGCGACGGATCCTGGATCTGCACCTGCTCGACGGGCAGCTCGACGACGACGAACGCCGCCGGCTCTGCGCGCGGGCGCTTGCGGCCAGTCTGCGAACCGGTCTCTGGCTGGAGTATCGATTGCGCGAGCAGATCCTCGACGCGCCGATCCCCGGCGTCGTCGACGAGATGTGCCGCCCGGCGCCTGCGCTCATGCGGGTCTTCGACCATCTGAACGTTGCGGCCGGCTGCCTGGTGCAGCGGGCGCGCACCGAAGAAGGCTACGGCGTAATGCTGCACTGGCTCTGCATCCCGTCACGGCAGCGCTCGCGCGAACTACGGCGTTACGTTTTCCCCGACGATTGCGGCTTGCTGCTCGCAGGCCTGGGACGCACTCGCCCCGATTCCTTCTGGCAGCGCAGTTGGTTGCACCTGCAGAGAACACTGATGGCGATCCGGCTCTACGGCCGCGTCGCCCGGGCCGCGGTCTGATCGCCGCCGGCAATCATGTCCTGCGCCACGGCAGCGCCAAGTGCGTCCAGGCTGTCGATCACCGGCAGCCGTATCTCCCAGCCGCTCATCATCGCCTTCAATTCCGTGCAGCCGGCGATCACCGCGCCGGCGCCGCGCGAGGCGAAATAGTCCATGATCCGCGCGTCGAGCCCGCCCGTACCGCCGCCGTTTGGTTGCTCGAGTTCGGCCTCGATCCGCTGATCCAGCGCCGCCTGCAGATCCGCCGGGATGCCGACCACGGCGATGCCGCGCTGCTGCAGACCGTTCTCGTAAAGACCGGCGCCGGCCGTGGTCGAGGTCGAGAGCAGACCGACCGTCTCGCAACCCACTCGGTCCACCTCCCGGGCAACGGCGTCGACGATGCTCAGGACCGGAGTCGCGACCGCCTGTTGGAGCTCGGGTAGCAGCACATGCAACGTGTTGCAGGGAATCGCCAGAAAATCGGCGCCGGCCGCGGTCAGGCTGCGGGCGGCGGCCAAGAGCGGGTCCCAGTAGTCCTCGATGCCGACCCCTTCGCGCAGCAGCCGCGCCTCGACCGCCAGGTCGATGTCCAGGCTTGCGATCAAGATCGGCGGGCGCCGCGCCAGGCCGGCTTGCCGGCAGCGGCTCACGATGTCGAGGTAGAGCTGGGCGGTGGCCGCGGGACCGGCGCCGCCGATGATACCAGGAATCCGCCGCGAAGATCTCACGCTCGACTCCTCTGGGCTGGGTGCTCAAGCGCGGCGCGGGGCCAGGTCGCTCCCAGGCGGGGCGTCGCGCAGGAAGAGGCCGTGCCAGACCACCATCGTGTAGATCTTGGCCAGGGTATGGAAGAGATCGTCGTGCCCCTGTAGGAACGCTGCGGCCAGCGCGTCGACCTTATCCTGGGCGAACCAGTCGCAACCGGTCGACCCGACCGACGACAGCACGCCGAACACCTCGTCGCGGTACACCTTGTTACGCCGCAACCAGGCCGGGCGATCGGTGTAGGCGTGGCGGGAGCGCAGGTTGACGCGTCCGCGCGTCCAACGGCGCAGGGCCTGGTTCCAGCGGGCCCAGGCCTGCCGCCGCTGGGCGGTGCGCCGGCGCAACGCATCCGGCGCGAATAGATCGTGGCCGGTATGCTGCCAGGGGATCCGGGCGAGCGGCGTCAGGCGGGTCCGGTAGTACTCATGGAACAGCGCCATACCGCATTTCTCGGCCAGCGGAATGCGCAGTGAGAAGTCGAAGAGCTCCTCGTCCGCGTACGGCAGCAGGTCGTGGAACTGGTACTTGAGCACGTCGTTGGTGCCCTGCATGCGCCGCCCCATGTTGAAGTGGAAATAGAACGCTTTCTGATCGCCGAACAACGGCGCGTAGTCCCAGGGGGCAAACGCGGCCAGCACCTGTTCGCGGGCCATCGCCTGCATCGGCTCCACCAGGTCGGGGCGCAGGAAAGCGGTGAAGCGCGCCGCGCCGGCCTCGACGCCGGAAAAGCGCAGCGTGCGCCGGCGCACCGTGTCCGGGTCGCCGGCCGGCCGCAGGTCTTCTTCGCTACAGGCAGGTCCGCCGAGCGAAAGGTGCGAACCCAGAATCCCATTCAAGTACGGGTACGGTCCCGGACCCAGGAACTCACTGATGCCGAGCGACGTCGCGTTGCGCATGTTGAGCTGGCCGTCGTTGAGCCAGACGGCCAGTCGCGCATAGCGGCCCGCCCAGGCGGGGTCGATCTCGACCAGCCGGTGGCGGTCGGCCAGCCCCATCGACCGGGCCACCTGGCGGGCGATGACGTACTCGCTATTGTCGCGCCGGCCGTGGGTGAAAATGTCGAGATTGGGCCGTTGGCGCACCTGGTGCAGCAGCAGACGCGAATCGAGTCCTCCCGAGAGCGCGACCACGGTGCGGCCGTCGTAGGAGGCCGGCAGGCGCTTGGCGAGCGCGCGGGCATAGAGGGCCTCCGCCTCGTCCAGCAAGTCGTCGCGGGCGCGGCCGGGCTCCGGCTGTGGCTCGGGCCGCCAACGCCGCTCGACCAGGACCCGCCGGCCGTCCCAGATCACGCGCGCGGCGGGACCGAGCATGCGCACGCCCTCCAAAAGGGTCGTCTCACCGAGCGGACACTCGTGCGCCAGGAGCGTGGCGGCCGCCGCGGGCTCCACCCGGCGCGGGAACCCTCGCCAGCCCAGGAAAGCTTTCAATTCGGGGGCAAAGAGGAACACATCCTGGTCGGCGTACCAGTAGAGATGGGAGAATCCGAGCCGGTCGTTCAAGAGTTGCACGCGCCCGTCGCGCCGGTCGGCCACGACCAAATTGAAATGGCCGCCGATCCTCGCGCAGAAGCGATCGCCGTCAGCCAGGTAGAAATCGAGCATACGGCGAGCGAGATCGGGCGCATCGTCCGCGACCGGATTGCCATCCAGGGTGATGGCCGTGCCCTCGACGAGCAACAGCGCCTGCGGCGTTTCGGCCAGATGGTTTTCCGCCGCGAACCACGGATTGGTCGAGACCGCACCGAAAGCCCATGGGCCGTCCGACCGCAGGGCCGAGCGATACCAGTCGCGGTGGCCAAGCAGCGACAACATGGCCTTGGCGACGGGTTTGGCATCACGGTCACGCTGGACGGCAACTGCTCCGAAGATCCCCGGCATCGCAACACTCCTGATCGATCGCGCCGACGCTGGCCCATATTGTGGAACCCGAAGCCGAAGAAACTGCATCAGGATAGACGATCGGCCCCGTCGCGCCAGCACGAATGCTCGCAAATTCAACCTGAATTTGTCTACATAGTAGCAGGAACACACAAAATGTAAAAAAATGCCGTGCTGTAGGCCCTAAAATTTTCCATTTGATAATTATTGACACCTTTCATAGTCTCGCTTATAATGGAGTGGAATTGGAATTGCACGCAGCCCTGACATGGAGGCTATCGCCATGCGTAAGCACTACAGCAAACCGGAACTTCGTTGCCAGATCGTGAAACTCGGCGTATTCGGGAACTACGACGGCGGCGGCGGTGACGACGGTGATGGCGGCTCGGGGACCCCGACGCCCATCCGTGTGATCGAGGGCTTTCGCCTGCACATGGATTGATCGAGACCTTCACCGCTGATAGAAGTTACAACGGCCGAGCTCCCCTGGTGGGAGTTCGGTCGTCGTTTGACCTGCTGTTTCGAGATCAGATCAACTCCGCGAGGGTCGCTCCCAGCTTCTGGACCTCTTCGGCCTGCATCGCCGCATTCAGGAAGCCGACTTCCCAGCCCGACGGCGCCAGGTAGACGCCCTGTTCCAGCGCCGCCTCGTGCACGACGGCATAGCGCTGCATGCCCCGGCCGTCGACCGCCTCGACCCGGCGCGGAGCCTCGGGCTGCATCGCCAGCCAGAAGATCGATCCCGCCCGCACGAGCGTACATCCCGCCTTGGCAGCGGGTCCGGCAAGGGCGTCCGCGAGCGTGCGTCCGAGTTCCTCGAGGCGCTCGTGGACCTTCTGTTCCTGCAGGACCCGCAGCGCCGAGGCTCCCGCGCTCATGGCCACCGGATTGCCACTGAGCGTTCCCGCCTGATAGACATCCCCCAAGGGGGCCAGCCGCGTCATGATCTCGCGCCGGCCCCCGAACGCCCCCACGGGCATGCCCCCGCCGATGATCTTGCCGAAGGTCGCCAGATCGGGCACCACGCCGTAGAAGCCGGCCGCGCCGTCCATCCCGAGACGAAAACCAGAAATCACCTCGTCGAAGACCAGCAGCGCGCCGTGCTGGCGCGTAACATCCCGCAGAAAACGCAGGTACTCCGGCCGTTGCGGCAGGAGGCCCGCGTTGGCCGGTAACGGCTCGATCACCACGGCGGCGATGTCCGGGCCGCGTTCGGCGAAGAGGTCGGTTACGAGCTGTTCGTCATCGAGCGGCAGCACCACCGTGTCGGCGACCGCGCCCGGCGGCACGCCAGCCGAGCTGCTGACCCCGAAGGTGGCCAGCCCGCTGCCGCCGGACACCAGCAGAGCGTCGCTGTGGCCGTGGTAGCAGCCGCTGAACTTCACGATGAGGTTGCGCCCGGTGAAACCGCGCGCCAGCCGGACCGCCGACATCACCGCCTCGGTGCCGCTGCTCACGAAGCGCACCAGCTCGAGCCCCGGATAGGCCGCGATCACGCGCTCGGCCAGCTCGATCTCGGCCTCGCACGGCGCGCCGTACGTGGTGCCGCGCCGCACCGCGGCCTCGATCGCCGCCAGCACCCGCGGATGCCCGTGCCCCAGGATGAGCGGGCCCCAGGAGCCGCAGCAATCCAGGTAGCGATTGCCGTCGGCGTCCCACAGGTAGGCGCCGTCGGCGCGGGCGATGAACAAGGGATCGCCCGGTACGGCGCCGAACGCCCGCACGGGCGAATTCACGCCCGCCGGCATCAGTTCGCACGCCCGCCGATAGAGCGTCGAGGAGCGTTCGCGCGACAGCTTGGCTCGGCTCACAGCCAGCCGCCCTTGAGCACGTCGCGTCCGTGGTAGGTGATCAGGATGTCCGATCCCGCTCGGCGCATCGCATACAAGTTCTCCAGCACGATGCGTTGTTCATCGACCAGGCCGGTCGCCGCCGCCGCTTTGACCATGGAATACTCGCCGCTGACGTTATAACAGGCCACCGGCACGTCCACGATCTCCCGCACGCGCCGGATCACGTCGAGATAGGCCAACGCCGGCTTGACCATGACGATGTCCGCGCCTTCCTCCACGTCGAGCTTCACCTCGCGCAGCGCCTCGCGCACGTTGCGCGGATCCATCTGGTAGCTGCGGCGGTCGCCGAAGGCGGGCGCCGAGTCCGCCGCCTCGCGGAACGGTCCGTAGTAGGCCGAGGCGTACTTGGCGGCGTAGCTCATGATCGTCACGTCCTGCAGTCCCTGGCCGTCCAGCGCCACGCGCAAAGCCGCCACGCGGCCGTCCATCATGTCCGATGGCGCCACGATGTCGGCGCCCGCCATGGCGCACGCGCTGGCCATGCCCGCAAGCAGCGGCAGCGTAGCGTCGTTGTCGACCTCGCCGTCCTCGACGATCCCGCAGTGTCCGTGGTCGGTATAAGCGCACAAGCAGATATCGGCCGATACCAGCAGGTCGGCGCCGAAGGCCTTCTTCAGCGCCTTGATCGCGACCGGAACGGGTCCCTCCAGGTCGAGCGCGCCGTCGCCGGTGGCGTTCTTCGCGGCGGGCAGACCGAACAGGAGCACGTGGCGCACGCCGAGTTTCAGATCGGCCTCGACCGTGCGTACGAGATTGTCCGCGCTCTCGCGCACGATCCCGGGCATTGCCGCGATCTCCTCGCGCCGTTTCTTGCCCGGCACCACGAAGTGCGGCTGGCAGAACATGCTCGGGTGCAGGCGAGTCTCGGCGACCGCATCGCGCAGGGGGATGCTGCGGCGCAGGCGGCGCGGACGCTGCATGCCGGGCGCGGGGATCTCGATGCTGTCGTCGTCGAGGTCGTCATCGTCGAGGCGGTCGTCGTCGTCGAAATGGTCGTCATCGCGGCTCATGAGATCTCCTTCTCGGGTTCGTCGGTGCCAGCAAACAGGTCAGTACGGCGGCGGCAGCCGCGGCCGGGTGCGGCGCCAGGGCGGCCGCGCGGACCAACCCGCGGCCGGCGCGTTCGAGGACCGCTTGCAGGGCGATCCCGTGCTCAGTGACCGCGGCCAGGCAGCCCAGCGGCAGGTTGCAGCCGCCCGGCAGCGCGGCCAGCACGGCGCGCTCGGCCGCGACGCAAGCCGCGGTCGGCGCATCGTGCACAGCGGCCAGGGCCCGGGCGAGGTCGTTGGCCTGACCGGCCAGGTCGGCGGCTCGCACCTGGACCGCCAGGGCGCCCTGGGCCGGCGCCGGTAACATGACGTCAACCGGTAAAACGTGGCACACGAGCGGCGCGAGATCCAGGGTCAGACGCTCCAAACCAGCCTCCGCCAAGATAATCGCGTCGTAGGTCCACTCGCCGGGGTAGCGGCGGGCCAGCTTGTCCAGGCGCGTGGGTACGTTGCCCCTCAGGTCGCTTATTTGCGCGTCCGGCCGCAACGCCAGCGCCTGGCACCGCCGGCGCAAGGAGCCCGTCCCGATCGTCGCGCCGCGGCGTACGGGCAGCCCCGGGGCCGCGGGATCATACGCATCGGGCCGGACGACCAGCACATCGCGCACCGGTCCGCGCGCTGGTACCGCGGCCACGACCAGTCCGTCCGGCGAGCTGGTTGGTAGGTCTTTGTGGGAATGAACGGCGATATCGACCTCGCCGGCCAACAGCGCCGCTTCGAGTTCCCCGGTGAACACGCCGACGCCGCCCAACTCGGCCAGGCTGCGGTCCAGGATCCGGTCGCCGCGGGATTCCAGGCTGACGATCTCGGTCGTCAAACCCGCACGCTCGGCCAACAATCGTTGAACGTGACGGGCTTGCCAGAGTGCGAGCTCACTGCCGCGGGTGCCGATGCGCATCCAGCCCACCTTCCATCGCCGCTCGGACCATCGGGTTCCTCCCGGTTGCCGAAAGCTCCGTTAACAGTATTGCCAAACTCAAGTCCGCGCACTAGGATCCTTCCAGCAAGACGTCGCCTTGTCTTTCTCGGGAGAGGAGTTACCGTCATGCACCGGTTACCGACTTTTTTGGCCTTGATCTGCCTTGGCGGGATCCTGGCCTTGCCGACCGCGGCCGCCGAGGTCGACGGTCGCTGGGGAACCAACCTCGAGGCTGGTCTCTGGAAGTTGACCGAGGGTTATTGGGACCACTCTAACATCGACAACTTCACCGGCCTGTCGGTGCGCCGGGGCCTGTCGCCGAATTGGCTGGCCGAACTTTCCTATCGGTACGGCACCGTGCGACCGGGCGTCGATAATCCCACGCAGAACGCAGGCTGGACCACATCCAGTTTCACCAACCTCTATACCGAGCTGCACAATCCGGTGTTGTCGGTCCAGTATCTCTTCATGCCCAACAGCCGCGTCAGCCCGTTCATGAGCTTCGGCCTGGGCCTGACGGCCTGGCGGGTGCTGGCAACCGAAAAGGACGCGACGTTCTTCCCCCGGGGAACTACGGTCCAAGGATTCGATGCCGACGGCCTCGAATACAAGAGCCTCAAGCGCACCGATTTTACGCTGGCCTGCGAGTTGGGCGCGGAATGGTTCATGTCCGAGAGCTTCAGCCTGCGGTTCGGCGGCCGCTACCATATCTTGCCCGGCAACGAACTCGACAACGTGGGTTGGAGCAGTTGGGACCTGGCCGACAATCCGCACTACGTGGACGCCAACAAGGGTCTGGCGCAAGGCTATCTCGGCCTGACGTGGTGGTTCGGAGCGGGCAGAACCTGGGTTGAGCAGGAGTGGGTGGCGCCGCCGCCGTTGCGGCCCGCGCCGGAGCCCGAGCCACTACCCGAACCCGAACCCGAGCCGGAGCCCATCCCCGAGCCCGAGCCCGAACCCGAACCTGAACCCGAGCCTGAGCCGATACCCGAGCCGGAGCCCGAACCTGAGATCAAGGCTATCGCGACCGGGCTCGTCCTCGAGGACGTCACGTTCCGCAGCGGCAGCGCGCAATTGACGCCCGGATCCATCGCGACGCTCACGCGCATGGCGAATCTGCTCAAGCTGCACCCTGAAATCCGGGTGGAAGTGCGCGGGCATACCGACGCGACGGGGTCGGTCGAGATCAACCGGGAATTGTCGCAGCGGCGCGCCGTTGCGGTGCGCGACGTGCTGATCCAACTCGGCATCGCTCCGAGCCGGGTCACCGCGGTCGGCTATGGCCCGGATTATCCGATCGCGCCGAACGACACACCTGAGGGGCGGGCCAAGAACCGGCGGGTGGAGCTGCACCGGATCAACTAGTGCGCCGGCGCACCGACCAACTCAAGCTGCTTGCTGGCCCTGCCTCGGCGCAGGGCCAGCAGCGTTCTGGCGAGATGGAAGCGCAGCCGGGCCGGTGTGTCGAATCCGCCGACTGCAAGCCGCGGCAAGGCTAGGGCCGGAACGCGCCCGGCGACCAATCCCGACCTGATGGTGTAACCGCAGCGATAGCCGGCCATGGCCGCTGCCGCCAGGATGCGCGCATCGTGGTCGCCGTTGGGATAAGCCAGATGCTCGCAGGGCCGGCCGGTGAGGTCGCTCAGGAGCGCCCGCGAGTGCGCGAGCGAGTGCGCCAGCTCGGCGTCGGTCAGGCGCGTCAAGATGCGGTGGTCGTGACCGTGCGAGCCGAAATGGCACCAACGCTCGGCGGCCATCCAGCGGACCTCGTCCGCGGTGAGCGGCCGCAATCGCGGCAGATGCTCGGCAAGGACCGCACCGTATTCTTCCTGCAACCAGCCCAGAAGACCGGCGACTTGGGGGTGATCCTCGTTGCCGACGGCCTTGATCGCCGTGAGCAGACGCTGGATGGCGTCCCAGCGCGCGGCCTCGCCGCCAGCGCGAAATTCGAAGCGGCCGAAGCCCCGGTCGCTCAGGTCCAGGCTCCGCAGCCGCAGAGCCTGAATGGGGGTTACCACCACGTCGGTCCAGAACGGTTGCTGGCTGGTCAGGGGCCCGGTCGAGACGAAGAATAGCGCCGGGATGCGGCGCTCGGCCAAGAGCGGCGCGGCCAGCTCGGCGTTGTTGCGATAGCCGTCGTCGAACGTCACCAGGAAGCTGAATCGTTCGCGCGAGAGGCGCTCCGGCGCGAAGAGATCCTGCGGCGCAATGAAATCGCCCAGCTCGGCGCAGGCGTCGAGCTGGGCGGCGAAATCGCTCTCCGCGACCCGCAGCCAGTTCGGGAAGTCGTCGTCGCGGCGCAGATCGTGGTACATCAGGAGGACCACGACCGGCGCGCCGGCGGGATAGAGCCGCCGCAGTAACGAGGCCCGGCCGCACCAGTCTTTCAGCCGCTCCAGCGCCATCGGTGACCCACTTACCGCCAAACCGGCCGGGTTGATCGCGTCGAGGCGGTCGGATCAACCCACCAGCAGATGATGGTGTCGTTTCTTGCCGAGCTGCAGCCGGATGCGGCCCGCTTGCACGTCCGCCGCCGTGAGCGCACGTAGTTCCTCGGCCACGACCTCGCCGTTGAGCTTCACGCCGCCCTGCCGAACGAGCCGCCTCGCCTCGCCCTTGCTCTGACAGAGCGCGACTTCGACCAGAACGTCGACGAGCAGCAGATCGCCGCCAGCTAGCCGCGCGGCCGCCAGTTCGCTGCTGGGCACGGTCGACTCGTCGCCGCTACCGATGAACAACGCCGCGGCAGCCTTCGCCGCTTTTTCAGCCTCCTGCGGTCCGTGCACCAGGCTGGTCACGGCGCCGGCCAACTCGCGCTTGGCCTGGCGGACGTCTGCGCCTTCGAGCTTCTCCAGGGCCTCGATTTTCGCCGGTTCGAGCAGTGTGTACAGGCGCAAGAAGCGCGAGACGTCGCGATCGTCCACGTTCACCCAGTACTGGTAGAATTCATAAGGCGACGTGCGCTGTGGGCTGATCCACACCGCGCCAGCGGCGGTCTTGCCCATCTTTTCGCCCGCGGCGGTGGCAAGCAGCGGAAACGTCAGGCCGAACACTTCCTGCTGGTTGAGCCGGCGGCAGAGATCCACGCCGGAGCAGATGTTACCCCACTGATCGTTGCCGCCCATCTGCAGCTTGCAGCCGTGATCGCGGTTCAGGATGTAGAAGTCGTAGGCCTGCAGGATCATGTAGTTGAACTCGATGAACGAGAGGCCCACCTCCAGGCGCGCTTTGACCGAGTCGCGCGCAAGCATCTGGTTGACCGAGAAGTGCCGCCCGATGTCGCGCAGGAACTCGATGTAATTCTGGTCGCGCAGCCAGTCGGCGTTGTTCAGCAGCAGGCCGCAGTTAGCGGGACCGGCCGCAACCACCGGGCCGTGGTCGAGGTCCGCTAGGCCGGGCTCGCCGAAATCAACGAAGCGCGCGAGCTGAGCCCTGATGCCAGCCAGGTTGGTCTCGATCTGCTCGGCGGACAAGAGCTGGCGCAGCTCGGTCTTGCCGCTGGGATCGCCGACCAGAGCCGTGGCGCCGCCCGCGATGGCGATCGGCCGGTGCCCGTGCCGTTGCAGGTGCACCAGGCCGAGGATAGGCAGCAGCGAGCCTACGTGCAGGCTGTCGGCGGTGGGGTCGAAGCCGATGTACGCGGTGACGGTTTCGCGGGCGAGCAGGTCGCCGAGCCCCTCGGGATCGGTGCACTGCTGGTAGAAGCCGCGCCATTGCATCTCGGCGAGGAATGCCAGGGCGGGACGGCTGCGGTCGGACATGTCGGCTCCCGGTTTGCGGTTGTGCAGCCGGCGCAAGCGGCCGCCGGCCCGGACAAGAATAGGCGCGACCGGCTTCGCGGTCCAGTCCGGCAAATTCGCCCTGGCGGATTGTCGGGTCCGCCGCCAACATTCGGCGACCATGAACGACCGCGAAACACCCCGCTTCCCCGAGATTGATCTCGCGGCCGACCGGCGCGACGTATTTTGGCAGCCCCTCGCCGTACGGCAGCACCGCGAGATCCTGCGCCTTGCCTGGCCTACAATCTTGGCGATGTGGTCGCACAGTTTGATGTGGTTGGTGGACACCGCGCTGCTGGGCCACTACGCGAGCGTGGACCTCGCCGCGTCAGGCCTCGGCGGTCTGATCGCTTGGACGGCGTATTCGCTCTTCAACAACCTCAGCCGCATCAACGGCACCTTCGTCAGCCAGGCCCACGGCCGGGGCGACCACGCAGCCATCGGCGACTACACGTGGCAAGGCCTCTACGTCGCGGTGTTCGGCGGTCTGATCCTGCAAGTCGCCGGCTTCTACTCGCACCACGTGCTGGCACTGACCCGCAACCCGGCAGAGGTGGTCGACCACGCGTACGTCTACATCAAATGGCGCACGGCGAGCGCGGTCTTCACGCAGGTCAGCTTCTGCCTGATGGGGTTCTTCCAGGGGCGCCGCCAGGTCATGGTGCCGATGTGGTCGGGCTTGCTCGGCAATGCCGTCAACGCAGTCCTCGACCTCTGGCTGATCTACGGCTGGCATGGCGTCGCGTTGGGCGGAGTCACCTGGCTGGCGATGCCTGCCATGGGCGTCAAGGGTGCGGCGATCGCCACCAGCATCAGCACGGCGCTGTCGACGCTGTTCCTCGTGGCCTGGCTCCTCGGGCCGCGCCTACACCGGCGGCTCTACCGCATCCACCGGCCCCGGTGCCTGGACTGGCGCCAGCTCGCGCGCATCGTGCGCGTCGGCTCGCCCGCCGCCTGGGAGAACTTCGTAGACATGAGCGGGTTCACCCTCTTCAGCGTGATCGTGGGCACCCTCGGCACAGCCGCGCTAGCAGCCAACCAGATCACCATCCACCTGTTGAGCTTTGTCTTCATGCCAATGTGGGGCCTGACCACCGCCGGCGCGGTACTGACCGGCAACTGGATCGGCGCCGGGCAGCCCGACCAGGCCGCGGCCTACGCGCGCCAGGTCTACAAGCTCGGCCTCTATTACATGGCCGTCCTCGGCGGGCTATTTCTGGCGCTGCGCTACACGTTGTTCGCCGTCTTCACCGACGACCCCGCGGTGCTGGCGCTGGGCCCAGCCCTGGTCGTGGTGGCCGCGTTCTTCCAGCTGCCGGACGGGCTGCGCATGTTATCGGTCGGCGTGCTGCAGGGCGCGGGCGACACGCGCTACCCGATGGTGGTCAGCCTGGTCGCGTTGTGGCTGCTGTTCGTCCCCTTGACCTGGTTGCTGGTCATCCGGGCCGGGGCGACACCGGCCCAGGCTTGGTTGGGCGGCGCGGGTAGTTACAGTCTGGCAGCGCTGCTGTTGTTCCTGCGATTTCGCTCGGGGCGTTGGCAGGAGGCGAGGATCTTCGGGGCGGAGTCCGCCAGGAGCTGAGGCCTCGACCCCGGCAGCTCGGGCATGCCTTTCGCTCTCGCTGGGCCAACCGATTGGACCCCCCTCCCAGATCTGGTCTCGTCCCATGACCGTACCGGAATTCCGCCCCGGCCTGCCTGCCGCGCAGGTCGACCGTTCGCTGCGCCGCGCCGTCACTGTGCTCGACGCCGCCCGCCGCTGCGCCCTGCTCTGGTTTCACGACGCGCTAGCTCGCCGGCTCTACCACGACCTCGGCTATGCCTCGATGCAGCAGTACGCCGCCGTAGCGCTCGGCTTCTCCCGCAACCGCACCTGTCAGTTCTTGCGGCTGGCGCGCGACCTCGACCGCTTGCCGCCGCTCAAGGACGCCGTCGTTGCCGGCCGACTCGAGTGGACCAAAGCCCAGCAGGTCGCCCGCATCGCGACGCCAGAGACAGCGCCTGATTGGGTCGATGTCGCCGTCCGCAGCAGCCGGAGAGAGCTGAGCCGCGGGATCAAGGCCGCGAGGTTGGCGGCCAGGCGAGGGCAGCCAACCGAGCAGCCGGCATTGCCGCTCGGGGCCAGAGCGCCGGTGCCGCCACCGCCAGTGCGGGTCACGCTCAGCCTCTCGTTCGACAACCTCGACGCCGCCCGCCTGACGGCAATGATCGAGGCAGCTAAAAAGAGCCGCCGGATCCCGGCCGCGGCGTCGCGCGAAGAAACGATCCTCGCGGCGCTCGCCGCGTGGGTGACCGATGACAAGGCGACCGTGCGCCGGCGCAACGGCGGGACCGCCGCATCGTACCGCGTGGTAATCTACCGCTGCCGGGAGTGCGGAGCAGCCGAGGTCGTCACGAACAGCGGGCGGCGTGCCGTTGACGCCGCGAGTACGGAGGCGGCGTTGGAGAACGCCGTGATCCACGACGAGGGGACAAATCGCCACGCGATCCCACCGGGCCTGCGCCAAAAAGTATTCGCACGCGATGGGTATCGCTGCCAGGCGCCGGGCTGCGACAGGACGCTGTTTCTGGAAGTGCATCACAAGGTGCCGCGCGAGCGTGGCGGGACCAACCAGATCGACAACCTCACGACTTTGTGCAGCCGCTGCCATCGGTATGTCCACGGGCATCGACACCCCGCGGCAAACGTGCCGACACAGGTCGACGGAGGGCGAGAAACTTGCGCCGGCGCAACGCAGGCAACTGCAGTGTCGAGTGGCGTCCCATAAGCAACAAACGGGGACGGATTACGCGACGACCTCGCTCCGTTTCACAATCACGAGCGTGATATCGTCACCGGGCGGGCGGCCGGCGAGGTGTTTCTGGACCGAGCTGAGGATCGCCTCGCGGATACCCGGGGCGGAGCGCGCTCGCGCTTCGCGGACCACATCGGCCAGCCGTTGTTCGCCGAACATCGGATCGTCCGATTCGTCGTGATCGTCGTGGTCGTCGCGGTCGTCTGCGCCGGCAGGCGTCGGCGCTCCCGCTTCGGTGATACCGTCGGTATAGAGCACAAGCACGTCACCGGGTTCGAGCGCGACCGCGATCGGTTCGTAGATCTGGTCGGTGAACATGCCGAGCAGAAGGCCGCCGTTGCTCAGCCACTCGACGCCGCCGTCACGGCGAACCACGAGAGGAGGTTCATGCCCGGCATTGGCGCATACGAACGTACCCGCGCTGGTGTCCAGTTCGCCGTAGATGAACGTGGCGAACATGTGCGGGTCGGTCGACGTGGCGAGTAGGCGGTTAATGCGGGTGACGACGTCGCCCACAGAGATATGGTTGATGACCTGACCCTTGAGGCTCGCTTGCAGGTTGCTCATCAGTAGCGCCGCCGGCATACCCTTGCCCGAGACATCGCCGATCGCCAGACCTAGCAGGTCGCCGCCGGATTGGAGGAAGTCGAAATAGTCGCCGCCCACTTGCAAGCTGGGCAGGCTGACACCGGTGATCTCCCAGCCGGTGAGCTCGGGCGCCTGGCGGGGCAAGAGGCGTTCCTGGATTTGGCGGGCGGTCTGCATTTCCTGCTGGAGGCGTTCGCGCGCGAGCGCGTCCTCGCGACCCTGCTTTACGGCGACCGTCATGGCGTTGAAACTGTCCGCGAGGTCGCCGAATTCGTCCTCGTTCTCCAGGTCGATCACGGCGTCGAGTTCGCCGCCGGCCAAGCGCTGGGTACCGCGATGCAGCGCCTTCACGGCGCCGGTGATGCCCCCCGTGATGCGCAGACTGAAGATGAAGGCGGTCAGACCCGTCAACAATAGCAATACCGCGACCACACCGAGCGATACGAGCAGCGCAACATTGAACACGGCCTCGCGGCTGGCGAATTCGCGGCTGAGGTCCTCGAAGGAGGTTTCCAGGGTGAGCCAGAGGTGACCGCGGCTCAGGTTCCGATCGTTCAAACCGACGGTTTCGAGCATGGTCGTGCCGAAGAAGCGCGGGCGTTGGAGCCAGCCGCGAGCCGCGGACGGCTCGGAGCGATAGCGACCTTGCAGCGGTTCGGCCGCACCGTCTGGACCGGCGACTTCAACCACGCTGCCGCCGGAAAAGTCGCGCACCTGTGCGTCCGCGCGGATCACACGGACCAGGCGCGCGATGGCGCTGGCATCGAGCACGATCGCGTCGACCGTCGCCTGGCCGGGCCCCGGGTCGCGCCAGCGCGCAAGCCAGTGGCGCCCGGCAACCTGGATCCAGGCGGTCGTATCAGCCGTTGCGGTGATGGTAGCAAGGGCAACGGACTCGTCATCTTCGCCGAAGTCCAACTGAATGGTCCCCTCGCCTGCACGTACGGCGCCTTGCCGGTCCGCCGTAGGATCAGCGCGGGACGCCGGACCATCGCCGAGCCCGGCGGCGGGCGAACCGGCTTGGATACGGGCGGTGATCGGGCCGTTCGTTCCGAGTGCCGCGCTGGAGGTCCGGCGGGACTCGCGCAGAGCCGCAATCAGATCGGGCGCCCAGTCCGGTCCCTGGTCGGGCCGTCTCTCGTCCCAACGGACCGGCGGCGCGGTCAGCAGAGCCGGCTGCCGCCCCTCGTCAAACGTGAGCGCGCAATCCTGCAACATGTCCCGCGCGCGGTTGGCACGGCTGCCGCCGAGCGTGCCGTAGAGGAGCAGCAGACCGAACACGGTCAAGAGCATCAACGGGACCACGCCCACCAGCAGCCCCGCCACCAGCAACTTGGGTCGCAACCGCAAAAAATGCAGGCGCATGCCGATCAACAGCGTCTGAACGGTGGCGATCAGGAATACCTGCACGCCGGTGCGGCAGAACACCAGCACGCTGCCGGCCGGCCCCTCCGGACGCCCGAAGCCGGCCGTAAGCGTCGCGATCAGCAGCGGTCCGGCGATCAGGAACACGATCACCCGCCGCCGGCTGCTCAACAAGCTCAGCCCCGCCTGCCGCCTCACCATGAAGAGCAGACCGAGGATCAAGCCGAGGATCCGCAACCCCTCGACTCCGCTCAAGGTGCCGGCCCAGGCAACGGCCAGGACGACCAGCCACGCGCGCGGCCGCCGCGCGGTCAGAAAACGGAATCGCGCGGCCAGCAACCAGGCTGCCGTCCACGCGACCGCGACCAGCGCGGCGGGCCACCCCGCCAGCGCGGCCGCGCCTTCTTGCTGGCGCGAGACGAACAAGGCCGTCAGCGCCGCCGTTACCAGGGTCACGAGCGCGCTGGCGTCAAAGGTGCGCTCGGCGAGCCGCCCGCGGGAATCGGCCGGTCTGGTCATCGAATCCCGTGCTCCTCTTTGTAGCGCGGCCAGTCGGCCTTCAATGCTTCGAACGCCGCGAAATCCCGGCACAAGAGAAACGGATTGTAGCGTCGTTCGTGGCCGATCGTCGAGGAGATCATCTCGCCGGAGCCACCGTAGAAATCGTGGCCCGGAAAGACGCGAACATCGTCCGGCAGACTCAGCAAGCGCTGCAGCGATTCCCATTCGCGCGCCGCGCTCGAGCCCGGAAAACCGGCGCCCGTACCGCCGATCTTGCCGCAGAACAGGAGGTCGCCACTCAAGAGGACATCGCCGGTGCGGAAGCAGAAGTGGTCGGAAGCGTGGCCCGGCGTGTGCAGGGCGCGCAACGAAAGCCTGCCGACGCGGATCTCCTCATCGTCGCGCAGCACCTCGATGCCCGGCAGCAGGCTGTCGCGTCCGGCGTAGATCGCCGCGCCGGTCAAGCCGGACAGTTCCTCCGCGGAACCGTAATGGTCGCTGTGTCCGTGGGTGATCAGAATCGCCTCGATGCGCAGACCTCGGCGCGCGGCGAGGTCGCGCATCGCCAGCGCGCCGAAACCGCAATCGACCACGCACGCAATCGCGTCGGCGGGGTCCGCGAGCAGGTACTGCCAGTTGCGGTCGCCGCCCAGGTGGTACTGCAGCAGCGTGAGTTCATCGTTCGAATGGTCGAACAGACGCACGTCGGCACCTCGTCACTAGAGACCGTCCCAGAAACGCACCGAGAAGATGACCCAGATATCGCGGTCGGCGGCGGTGAAGACGCGGTCGTCCGTCTGAAACACCCAGCGATTCGCGGGCGAGGTCTGCACGCCCAAGCCGATGTCCAGCAGGCGCGGCCGGCTCGGATGGTCGCGCCCCCGCATCCAGCCGAACCGCAGATTCCAGCCCCAGTGCTGCTGCTCCACGACGTAACCGCGCACGAGCTGGCCCGTGCGCACGTCGACAAAGAGTCCGCCCCAGTACAGCGACCGGATGTGATAGCCGCCGCCCGCCTCCAAATAGAGCGAGTGGCGCTCGCCGACCGGCTGTCGGTACAGCGTGTTCAGCGTAAAACCGAAGACGTTGGTGCGGCCTTCCCCGAATTCGGTCTCGAAATCTGCCCGCATGTCGCCGAAGCCGGCGTGAAACCCCAACAGCGGTGCGACCCGATCGCTCAGACCGCGGCCGAACGCGATGCCGATCTGGCCCATCGGCGTGAAAAACGTGTTGAATGCGGTGACGTCGAGCCGCGCGCCGACCTCGATCAGCGCGAGCCAGTGGCCGCGCCAGGGTACCTGTCCGGCTGCGAGCAACTCGCGCGGCAGCCGAGCCGGCGGCGCCGGCACCTCCGGCCAGGCGCGGATCTGAGCCAAAGGATCCGTGTCGTCGAGTTCGGCGGAATCCGCGGCACCGAGCGGCCACGGTTCGCCGGCGAGCATCGCCGCTGCGCGGGCCTGTAGCTCGCGCCAGTAAGCCCCCGTGACATTGCGGATCACGACGCGCGCGCCCTGTTGCGAATCGTCGATCTCAAGGCGAGCCAGCACCGCGCCCCAGACGGCGCGCTCGAAGCGCACGCGCTGCAGGCCGTCGACTTCCAAGAACAGATCGAGACGCTCGAGCCAGCCGCGGTCGAGATATTCCGGCAGATCCGGGTGCAACAGCACCGCCTCGGCGGTGGGCGGCGGCGGCCACGACGCCGGCGCCGCCCCGGCAATGAGCAGGGCGGCGGCCAAGATCAAACCCAGGGGACACGGCGGCGAGGTCATAGAGGTCATGATACGACCGAAGCAAGCAGGGATCCAGTTTCAGATCCTGCGCACCGGGACGGTGCCGCGTCAGCGCTGCAGCAGGGCCTCCGCGCGCCGCCAGTCGTCCTCGGTCGTGATCTTCCAGTTGCTCTCTTCACCCATGACGACGGCAGGCGACAATCCCTGACTCGCTATCAACCCGCCGTCATCGGTGAAGCTGCGGTCCCCGGCGGCGGCCCAGGCGTGCGCGGCGTACAGCTCCCGCCAACGGCAGACCTGGGGCGTCTGGACCGCAACCAGCAGGCCGCGCTCGAGGTACGCCGCCACGGCGCGCTCACTGGCTTCGGTGTCGGCCGTGGCGAGTTGCACGACCGTGTCCGGCAGCGGCACCCCCGGCACCGCGGCTCCGTGGCGAGCGGCGGCCCGGGCCAGGCGCGCCAGCAGATGGCAGCTCGCAAAGGGGCGCGCGGCGTCGTGGATCGCCACCAGGTCGGCGGCCTCGGGCCGCTGATCGGCCGGCAGCTCGGCCAGATGCTGCAGGGCGTGCCAGGCCGACGCGGTCCGGTGGCAACCCGCGTCGGCCAGCGTGCACGGAACCGGCAAGGCCGCGTCGGCGACGGCCTGGGCGACCAGCGGCCGCCAGGCTGCGGGCACTACCAGGACCGCGTGCGCCACGCCCGGCGCCTGTGCCAACTCGCGCAGGCTGACCAGGCAAAGCATCTGCCCGCCGATCTCGCGGAACTGTTTGGGCGCGCTGCTATCGCCGCGCCGGGCGCGCAGCGACTGGCCGCCGGCCAGCACGGCGAGGTAGATCCGTGGTTGCAGAATCCGGGTCACTTGCTACCTCTCGCCGCCGTCGGCCTGCGCCTGCTCGGCCGCCGGGCTCAACGCCAGCGCGACGGCTTCTTCCACGCTCGCGGCCGCCTGCACCAGGATGCCCCGCGGGGGCCGCGGCCGCTCGCCGCCGCCCGGCGCCGAAGCACAGACCGCGCGGCGAAACCCGCGGCGCGACGCCTCGCGTAGGCGTTCCGGTTCGGCCGACGCGGAGCGCACCGCGCCGGTCAAGCCGACCTCGCCGAGCACCAGGGTTCCCGGCGGCAGCGGCCGCTCGCGTAGGCTCGACGCGATCGCCGTCAGAATCGCCAGGTCCGCGGCGGGGTCGTCGAGGCGGCCGCCGCCCGCCACTTTGACGAAGATGTCGCAACCGGCAAGGTCCAGACCAGCGCGCTTCTCGAGGATCGCGGCCAAAAGCGCCACGCGTTTGCTGTCGACCCCCTGGACCACGCGCTGCGGCGTGCCGTAACGCGACGGGGCGACGAGCGCCTGCACTTCCACCAGGAAGATCCGCGAACCGCCCTGCACGGCGCAGACCGCGGCGCCGGGCTCGCTACGCTCGGCGCCGCCCAGAAAGAGCGCCCCGGCGTCGTCGACCGGCACCAGGCCGTCGGCCCGCATCTCCAGGACGGCCAACTCGCCGGTCGTGCCGAAGCGGTTTTTGAACGCGCGCACCAGCCGCACCGAACCGCCGCCCGACCCCTCGAAATAGAGCACCGTGTCGACCATGTGTTCGAGGAGCTTGGGCCCGGCCAGGTCGCCGGTCTTGGTCACGTGCCCCACCAGGAACACCGGGCACCCGTGCCGGCGCGCCAGCTCGGCGAGCGCGGCGCCGCAGTGGCGGATCTGGTTCGGCGAACCGGCGTAGCTGTCGACGTGGTCGGCGTGCAGGGTCTGCACCGAGTCGGCGATCACCACGGTCGGCCGCGTGCCGGCAGCGCCCGCGCCGAGCGCCCCCTCGAGCGCGTCGAGCAGCAGCTCGAGGCGGACCTCGGCCAGGATTTCGAAACCGTCCTCGGCGTCGGGCCGGAAGCCCAGGCGTTCGGCTCGCAGGCGGATCTGCGCCGGCGACTCCTCGCCCGCGATGTAGAGCACCCGCACGCCGTGGCGGACCCAGCTCAGCGCGAGGCCGGTCAGCAGGGTCGATTTGCCGACCCCGGGCTCGCCGCCCAGCAGGACGACCGAACCCTCCACCAGGCCGCCGCCGAGGACGCGCGCGATCTCGGCCGGTTCGACCGCGAGGCGGCGAGCCCGGGCGGCGTCGATCTCGCGCAACGGAACCGGCCGCAAGGCAGCCTGGTCGGCCGCGCCGCGGCCTAACCCGCGCACGGCGCGGCCGCCGGCTCCCGCGCCGCGAAATTCCTTCAGCGTGCCGTAGGCGTTGCAGGCCGGACAGCGGCCATACCAGCGGATCTCGGCGTGGCCGCAGTCGCTGCAGACATAGCTCGTGGTTGGCTTGGCCATGGTGTCGTGGTCCGTTTCCGAGAGGTCGGCTGCATGTCGCCCTGGACTTGCAGGTTAGCGTCCGAACGGTAGCCGGTCAATGCGATCGCCTCAGACCGCCGCAGCGGCCGCGTAGGCGCCCAGGTAGCTCTGCCCCATCGCCGCGAGCGTGTAGGATTCGCGCTGCACCGCGGCGGCCTGCTTCCCCAACCGCCGCCGCAGATCGCTGTCCCGCCCAAGCCTGACCAGCGCCGCCGCGAGCGCCGGGACGTCGCCTGCCGGAACCAGCAGGCCGGTCTTCTCGTGGCGCAGCACTTCGGCCAGTCCTCCCACGTTGGAGGCCAGCACCGGCAGGCCCAGGGACATGGCCTCGAGCAGCGTGTACGGCAGCCCCTCGTGGTACGACGACATGATCAGCAGATCACTATGCGCCATGAGCGCGTAGACGTCGCGACGGAACCCCAGGAACGAAACCCGGTCCTGCAGTCCGAGCCGCCGCACCTGGTCGTCAAGGGCGGGCCGCAGGCTGCCCTCGCCGATCAGGTTCAGGTGCCAGGGCACGTCCGCCGGCACCTTGGCCAGGGCGTCCAGGGCAAGATCAATGCCCTTGACCGCGGTCAGCCGGCCGACCATCAACGCCTGCAGGCGGTCGCGCAACAGGCCGGTCGGCCGCACCGGGAAATCGTCGCACGCCAGCGGCGTGATTCCGTTCGGGATGGTGACCTGGACCAGACGCCGGTAGCGGTGGCCATGCCGCCGCTGAAGATCCGCGGTCACGAAGCAGACCACGGCCCGGCGGCGCCGGCAGGCCCAGACCTCCAGCGACCGGTAGAGGCGGTCCTTGCCGAAGGCCCGCGGGTTTCGCCAGGTGGGCTCACCCTGACCATGCACCGTCGCCGCCACGGCGAAACGGCCCGGCGCCAGCGCGGCGTTGACGGCCGCCTTGTAGCCGTGCACGTGCACGAGTTGGACATCGTGGCGCGCCAGCAGTTCGCCGAGACGGCGCGGGCCGGCGAGGTCCCAGGCCGAGCGGGTGGGCAGGACGTGCACGGGCAAGCCGTCCCGCCGGCAGCAGCTCGCGAGCTCGCGGTCGTGGAACAGGATCACGCGCGGCGAGCGGCCGCACTCGCGCAAGAACGCCCCGAGGCCCAGGATGTGCCGCTCGGCGCCGCCAAACAGCTCGCCGACCGCAACGATGGCGACCGGTCCGGAGGTCACGGTTGCGGCCAGCCCATCTCGGCGACGGCACGGGCCAAAAACGGCACGAACGCCGCGGCAGCCTCGGCGTTGCCCTCGCGGTTGGGGTGGCTGTCGCGTTCGTGCTTGGTCAGGTAGACCAGGTAGTCGGAAGTGCCGGCTTTGGTCAGCAGGTCGTAGAAGTCGAAGACGACGACATTGGGTTGATCATAGCCGGCGAGCCAGCCGCGTTCGCGGTCAGCCAGCCAGGTGTTGAATTCGCGGGCCAGTTTGCCGCTTTGATCGGCGCGACGGAACCAGCTCTGGATCGTCTCCTTCAGGCCCATCGGTTTATAGGGCGCCAAGGGCGGCGCGGTGATCGCGACGAACAACACCTCCGGTTGCGCGCGCAAGAGCGGCAGCAGCGACTGATAAGCCGCCTTGGCGTTGGCGACCGTCCGCTCGCAGTCGTCGGGGTCGCCGGGTTCGCGGCCGGCACTCGTGAAACCGTTGTTGGGATAGCAACTCTTGAAGCACACGATCCGGTTGGTCTGACTGTCCGGCAGCAGCGCGTCCTGGCGTTGTGTGCGCAGGACGCGGTCCATCTGCGTCGCGAACTTCCGCCGCCAGTGGCAGAGGTCGGTGTCCTCGCCGATGAGCGAGCCGTACGAGGCCTGGTGGACCCGATAGCCGGCCGCCGCCAGCAGGTCGCGCAAACCGCCGCCGTTGGGATGGCTGTCGTAGAGGCAGCGCTCGCCCGCATCGCGACCGCCGCCCGCCAGCGGCCCCGGCGCCGCCAGCAACGCGCCGCCGCAGGAATGATGGATGAACAGCAGGTTCACAGCCGCTCCTTCGCTGTCCGCGGCGAAGGCGCCGGCCGAGATCACGGCGATCGCCACTGCCGTCACGAGCCGCATCAGCTTCCACGAAGCGCCACGCACGGTCAACCTCCTCGGCGCGGGACCACTGTCAGCGAACCAGGGTCAGCTTGCGCAGGTGCCCGGTCGCGCCAACAGTCAATCGCACAAGATACACACCGCTCGCCGTTTCGCGATGGTCATCGTCGCGGCCATCCCAGGTCGCGTAGTGCCGGCCGGGGATCAGATCCTGCCGCAGCAGACGACGCACGCGGCGGCCGCGTAGATCGACGATGTCCAGCCGCACGGGACCGCCGCGGGCCAAATCGAACACGATCGTGGTTTGCGGGTTGAACGGGTTCGGCACGTTGCCGACCAGCCGCGTGACGGCCGGCGGCGGCACGGCCACGTCGCTGTCGACGTAGAACGCAAACGGAGCGTCCGCGCCGGCGGCGGGCAGCCGCATCGTGATCTCGGCGGTGTCGGTGACCTCCAGGTAGTAACTGACCGTCGTGCCGCCGGGCTGCCCGGGCAGCAGAGCCTGCCAGGTATCGCCGCCGGCCGCGGCCAGCGGCGCGTTTTGCCACGGTCCGCCACCGGCGCGCCAGACAACGAATATGCGCGCGGGATCCAGCGGCACGCGCCCGGTGATGTCTGCAGCGACGGTATACGGACCGATCGGGTCGTCGGTATCAGGCAGCGGCGTGTGAACGATGCTCGCGCCCCAGTACGTCACGGCGGCCAGCGCGTCGAGGATGCCCCAGCCGTAGTCGTTGTCCGGAGCCTGGGCCCGGTCGGCGGTCTCGCGCATCGCTTCGCGCACCTGTAGCGGATTCAACGAGGGTACGCGGCTGAGCACCAGCGCGGCCACGCCGGCCGCCAGGGGGCACGACAGGCTCGTGCCGCTGGCGGTGCCATACTCCGTATCGCTCTGCACCGAAACCACATGGTTGCCCACCCCGAGGGCCATCACGTCCGGTTTGATGCGGCCGTCGTAGGTCGGTCCCGGCGAGCTGAAACTGGCGTACTCGCCGCTGAGCGACACGGCGCCCACGGCGATTACGCTGTCGCCGTCGGCGGGAGCGATGATATGGCCGAACCCGTTGCGCGAATTGCCGGCCGAATTGACGACGACCAAGCCGCGCCCAACCGCCAGGTCGGCGGCGATCGTCGTGACCGCGGTGTTGCCGTCCAAATCGGCGAATTCGTACCAGTCGTAATAACCCAGGCTGCTCGAGACGACGTCCGCGCCCAACGACTCGATCCACTCCAGGCCCGCCACCCAGTTGTCCTCCTCGATGGGGACCTCCTGCGAGACGTCCTCGGTCTTGGCCAAGATGACGCTGGCGCCGAACGCCGGACCGATCAGCTCGCCCGGCTCGTAGCCCATGATCGCTGAAAGGGTGATCGTCCCGTGGTTGTGCTGGCTCGACGGATCTCCGGGCTCGTTCTCGACCACGTCGTCATCGTTGACGAAATCGTACCGCGCCAGGACATCGATGTCGCTCAGCGCCACATGCGTGGTCTTGAACCCGGTATCGAGCATCCCGATGATCACGCCCTGCCCATGGATCCCCAGGTCGTGCACGGCGGGTACGTTGATCTGCTCCGCATCCGGCAGACTGCCACCGTACTCGAGCGTCCAGACGCTGGCCTTCCCGGCGCGCGCGGCGTCCCGCGCGGCCAGTGACTGGGCGAGTTCCTCGGCTGCCACCTCCGGCTCGGGACGCCGGAATTTCGCCACCAGCTCGAGCTTGCGCACGAACGGCAACCCGGCGATGTCCCGAATCTGAGCGGCGGTGGCGTTGAAGCTGGCCGCGTTCAGCCACCGCGACTGGCGGCGCGGCGCCGCGCCGGTCGCTTGCACGGCCGCGAGGTAGGCCGCCGCCACCGGCAGATCCGCGGCGTCGGCCAGCGCCGCTCCTGCCGGCTTCATCTTGGCCCGCCGCGCCAGGGTGCGCGGCGGCAACGCGCTGGCGGCGCCAGCCACGGCCGCGTTCAACGCGTCGACCGCCAGGCCGCGGTCCGAGAAATAGACCCAGACAGCGTACGTCCCGTCCGCCTGGCGCACGGTTGCGGCCGGGTCTTGCAAGGCCTTCTCCAGCAAGGCACCGGTCTTGGCGATCGGGCTGTCTTGCGCCACGGCAGCGGTCGCCAACGCCAGCAGCAAGGGAAGCAGCAACAGTTTACGAGAATTCATGATCAACTCCACGGCTCCGAACCGGTGAACTCCGCTCCGCGTCGTATCATGATACCACAAATACGCCCGCCAGGTCCTGGTTGGCAACCGGCGCGCCGCGACCTACTTTTCGCTGATCGTTCTCACTCGCGTCGGAAGGCGGATCTTGACACTGACAGTGCTCCCTCCGGCTCGCCTCGGCCTGGCGCTCGGCAGCGGCGGCGCTCGCGGCCTCGCTCACTGCGGAGTCTTGCAAGCGTTCGCCGAAGCCGAGCTGCCGGTCGCCGCTGTGGCCGGCACTAGCATGGGCGCGATCGCCGGCGCGCTCTACGCGCGCGAACCGGACCCTACCGCGGTCTGGAGGCAACTCAGTACGTATATCGCCGACCGCGAGTTCGCCGACTACTGGTCCTCGTTCGTGCCCCATCGCAACGACCAGGAGCGCGACGACGCCCGCCCGTGGGACGGCCTGTTCGACATCATGCATCGCGGCCGCATCGCCGTGCGCGCGATGACCACGCGCGCGGCCGAGCAACGCGACAGGCTCGCGGCGCCCCTGACGCGGTTGTTCGGCAGCGGCACCGATATCGGCGAGCTGCGCCTGCCCTTCGCCGCGGTCGCGGTCGACCTGGTCAGCGGCGAGATGGTGGTGTTTCGCGACGGGCCCCTGCTGGAAGCGCTCTATGCCAGTTGCGCCATCCCCGCCGTCTTCCCTCCCGTGGAGCAGGGCGGCCGCATCATTGTCGACGGCGGCGGGCCGTTCCGGGTGCCGATCGAGGCCGTCCGCGAGTTGGGCGCCGACTTCGTGGTCGCCGTGGATATCCCCAGCTACCTCGAGCCGCGCCTGAAGACCGGTTTCGACCTCGGGATGCGCAGTAACAGCGTCGCCCGCGACCGCCTCAACGAACTCGTCTGCGCTTCGGCCGATTTCCTGATCCGCCCGCGGGTCGAGCGTTTCCACTGGGCCGATTTCAAGTCGGGCGAGGCCATCCGCGACCTCGGCTACGAGGCCGCCCGCGCCGCGATGCCCGCGTTACTGCGCCACTGGCGCCGGCATCGTTCGCCATTGCGGCGCGCCTGCCGCTATGCAGGCTCGCGCTGGCGGAGCGGCGCCAAACCCAGCCGTTGAAGCCCACTACGGATTTACCTTGCGGTCCCGCCGGCAGCGATTAACCTATCGCCCCCGGTCCCCCAGCGTCTGGGTCTGGTCTTACAGGAGGACAGCATGGACAAGCAGGCTCTGAGCGAATTCCGCGAGATCCTGGAGCGCGAGCGGCAGCGCTTGCTCAGGGACGTGCAGCGCAACGACAAGGCCATCCGCCACGCCGACGGCGAATCAGAAAGCGGCGCCGGCCGGGCGCACAGCAACCACCTCGCGGATCTGGGGAGCGACGAAGCCGAGTACGAAACCAAGCTGCTGCTCTCGGCCAGTCAGAAGGATTACCTGCGCGAGATCGACGAAGCCCTCCAGCGCATCGAAGACGGTACCTACGGCATCTGCGAATTGACCGGCGAGTCGATCGGTTTCGAGCGCCTCCGCGCTTTACCGACCGCGCGCCTGAGCGTCAAGGCGCAAGAGAAGCTGGAGAGCAACCAGGGCTGGTAGTCAGCAGCTCGCGGCGGCGCGAGTCAGCGCTGGTATCCGATGCGCGCGCCCAATCCCGTGGGCAGCCACTTGCTGGCGATGGTCAGCCCGGCCATGAGCTCTTTGTTCCGGGTCACGATGAACGTCACACCCGGCCGCAGCGGCCCCAGTCGCGCCAGGCCAGGATAGATATTGAGCCGCCAGCGGTATTGTTTCTCCTGCGTGTAAAGCAGTGACGTCAGCAGGCTGCCGTGGCGATCGTAGAACAGGCCGAAGGTGGTGGCCAGGTTCACGGTCTCGCTGACTCCGTCCACCTTGAGCAGGTCCTTGGCCACGAAACCACCGCCGGCGCTGACGTGGTGTCCGCTGCCGAGGTGGCGCGTCACGCCGAGTTCGCCGCCGTTGCCCCAGTGATAGAATAGATACCACGGCGTCTGCCGCCCCAGCCGCAGGCGCATCATGTAGTTCTGGCCGATGTTCTCGAGGGCGCCGCGGCGCGGGTCGTAGAACGACGGAAACGACCAATCCGTCAGATGCAGCCGCTGGCTGAAGAACCGGCAGGCCCAGTCCGAGTTGAACAGCAGGACACCGGCCACGTTGAAGATGTAGAAGTCGGCAACCGGATCGACCCGCCAGCCGACCTTGTCGTCCATCTCCACGGTCTCATTGAGCAGGTGGTAGACCGTGAGCGTGGTCAGCGCCCACGTGACTTCGTGCGCGAACCCGTGCCAGCGGTACCATTCCCGCATCATCCGGTAGCTCATGCCGCCGCCGATGAGGTGGTTCGTGTAGTTCGGCCAGTACTGCGCGTTACCGCTGTCGATGCTGATCGGGATGATCTCGCGCGAAAGGAACTTCCACCAGCCCAGGTTGTCGATCGACGCCACGGGATTGCGGAGATTTTTCCAGACGTTGCGCCAGCCGTTCGCGTAGTCGATATCGGCCAGCCGGTTCGAGCGGCTTTCCATCTGCAGAATACCGAAGCCGCCGTTGATGATCAGACGCCACGGGCTGATCAGACTGTCCGATCCGTCCCGGGGACCGCGGTAGAAGTAATACGGCGGTCGGTCGCCCGTGAACGGTGCGGCCGCCTGCGCCGCCGCATCCGGGACAGACCACGGCCCCCCAGCGGCGAGCACGGTTAGAAACAGCGATCCGAGCAGCAAAGAACGCATCGTGTCCTGCGGCGGCAATCGACAGAAGGGTGAACGAGCGCGCGGGCGATCTGTCGGGCAATCTGCCGTCAACGGGCGCCGGCTGTCAAAGAAATTTCCGCCCGGGCTAGAACTCCGTCAACAGGCGCACGCTGCCGCCGCCGAACCGTTCGAGACTGACCTCGTGGCTCAGCGATAGCTTCAGCGCCGTCGTGCCGCGCAGCCCCAGCGCCAGCGCCAGCTCGACCTTGTCGGCATAGCCGCGGCGGGCCGGCTGACCCGCGTAGCGCCAGTCATAGAAGGTCCCCAGGTAGCCGAACTCGACGATCCGGCGCGGCCGCCACGACCACTCGGCGAACAAGGCCGGCATGGTCTCTTGCCGCCGGTACGCGAACGCGCGCCAGCCCTCGGCGCCGGCGCGCCGCTGCAGGCGGTGCAACTCGCCGCGGAGCCGCCAGCGGTCGGTCACAGGGTACAAACCGCGCGCCGACCAGAGGCGGTACCAGCCGGCGTAGTCGTAGTCGTAGAGCCCGCCGGGAGCGAAATCCTCCCGGAAGACCTTGCGCTCGGCGTCCTCGGCCTGGAACCATGTCGCCTCGACCGCCGCCCGCGGCGCCGGCTCCCAGCGCCAGCGCACCGTCAGCTCACGGCTCGTCCGCGCGTGGGCCGTCAACTCCGGCGCGCGCTGCGAATCAGCGTAGCTGCGCGCGAAACCCCGGCCCCAGGTTCCTTCTGAAAAAAACGACCAGTCGGCGCGAGCGAAGCGCAGCAGCCAGTTCACCCCGGCGGGCGCGGTCAGGGTCCGGCCGCCGCGGCGATCCTTCTCGTCGTGCACCAGATCCGGCCGGACATAGAGCAACTGTGCGTAGCAGGTGCGGTCGGCGTTGGTCCACAGCGCGCCCAGCCGCAGGTCGATCTCCTCCTTGCGCTCGGCGGGGAAGGTCTGCACGACCACGGCCAGGCGGCGCCAGAGCTGCCACTCCAGGCCGAGCCAGAGCTCGAGACGGTCGAACGGCAAGTGGCGTTGCTGTTGCCACACGATGTCGTGGCGCAGGCGCAGGCCGTCGGCCAGCTCGGGATTGAGGCTCCACTGCGCCGAGACCAGCAGTTCGTCCGTGGCCGAACTGCCGAAGACCCCCCGGAAGCTGCCGGCGCCGAGACGCTCCCGCTCCCACACCGCCAGCCAGTCCGGATGCAAAGCGTAGTTCACCTCCGGGTGCACGTGCAGCAAGTAGGAGTCGAAGTCGGTGGTGAACGGCCACGCCGGAGGCTCGCCGGCCGAGGCGAGGGCAGGCAGCACGGGCGGCGCCGCCGCCGCGGCGAGAGCGAAGGCCAGCGCGGGAATCAGTCCACGACCAGGCCCAGCAGTTTGCCCGGCACGAACACGCATTTCTTGACCGTCTTGCCGTCGAGCCACTTCTGAACCTTCTCGCTGGCCAGCGCGGCCTGCCGCACGGCGGCTTCGTCGGCCGCGGCGGCGACCTCGATGCGATCGCGCACCTTGCCGTTGATCTGGACCACGTAGGTCACCGTGGCCTGCACCAGATAACGGGCGTCGGCCCGCGGCCAGGGTTCGTAGGCTAGACTCTCGCGATGGCCGAGCTTCGCCCAGAGTTCCTCCGCCAGATGCGGCGCATACGGCGCCAAGAGCAGCACGAACGGCTCGAGCACCGCCCGCGGCCGCACGGGCATCTGGTTCATCTCGTTCACGAACACCATCAATTGGCTGATGGCGGTGTTGAACAGCAATTTCTCCGTCCGGTCGGTCACCTCGTCGATGCACTGGTGCAGACAGCGCCACGCCTGCTCGGTGGGCTGGCTGTCGTCGACCTGCGGCGCCAGTTCGTCGGACTCGTCGCAGAACAGCCGCCACACCCGATCCAGGAAGCGGTGGATGCCTTCGATTCCCCGCGTGTTCCACGGCTTGTCGCGCTCGAGCGGCCCCAGGAACATCAGGAACATGCGCAGTGCGTCGGCGCCGTGCGCGGCGATCACGTCGTCGGGGTTGACCACGTTGCCGCGGCTCTTGCTCATCTTCTCGCCGTTCTCGCCCAGGATCATGCCCTGGTTGCGCAGGCACTGGAACGGCTCGGGCGTCGAGACCAGACCCAGATCGAAGAGCACCTTGTGCCAGAAGCGCGCGTACAAGAGATGCAGCACGGCATGCTCGGTGCCGCCCAGGTAGAGGTCGACCGGCAGCCAGTAACGCTCCTTCTGCGACCCCCAGGCCGCCTGCTCGTTGCGCGGGTCGACGAAGCGCAGGTAATACCAGCACGACCCCGCCCACTGCGGCATCGTGTTGCTTTCGCGCCGCGCCGGGCGTCCGGTGCGCGGATCGACGGTTTCGATCCAGTCGCTGATCGCCGCCAAGGGGCCCTCGCCGGTTCCGGCGGGTTTGTAGTGCTCCACCTCGGGCAGGGTCAGCGGCAGCTCGTCAGGTTCGAGCACGCGGACCGTGCCGTCGGCGAATTTCAGCAGCGGGAACGGCTCGCCCCAATAGCGCTGGCGGCTGAACAGCCAGTCGCGCAGCTTGTAATTGACCTTGCGCTCACCCAGGCCCTGCTCTTCGAGCCAGGCGATCATCCGCTCCTTGGCGGCCGCCACCTCCAGGCCGTCGAGGAAGCCGCTGTTGATCGCGGGGCCGTCGCCCAGGTAGGCCTTGCCGTCGAAATCGGCCGGCGGCTGCACCGTGCGCACGATCGGCAGGTCGAAGACCTCGGCGAACTCCCAGTCGCGCTCGTCCTGGCCCGGCACCGCCATGATGGCGCCGGTGCCGTAACCCATCATCACGTAGTCGGCCACCCAGATCGGAATCTCGCGGCCGGTCGCGGGGTTGCGGCAGAAGCTGCCGGTGAAGACGCCCGTCTTGTCCTTGGCCGTTTGCCGATCGCGGTCGCTCCGGCGGGCGGCCTGTTCGCAGTACGCCGTCACCGCCTCGCGCTGGGCCGGGGTCGCCAGTTCGGCCACCCAGGGATGCTCGGGACTGACGACCATGTACGTGGCGCCGAACATGGTGTCGGGCCGCGTCGTGAAGATGCGCAGCACGCGGTCCTGTCCGTTCACCGGGAACGCGACCTCCGCGCCCTCGCTGCGGCCGATCCAGTTGCGTTGCAGATCCTTGATCGACTCGGGCCAGTCGAGGCCGTCCAGGTCGGCGAGCAGGCGCTCGGCGTAGGCCGTGATCCGCAACATCCACTGCTTCATGGGCCGCCGGACGACCGGGTGGCCGCCGATCTCGCTCTTACCGTCGACCACTTCTTCGTTCGCGAGCACGGTCCCGAGCGCAGGGCACCAATTCACCGGCACCTCCGCCTCGTAGGCCAGCCCCTGCTTGTAGAGCAGCGTGAAGATCCACTGGGTCCAGCGGTAATACTGCGGATGGGTCGTCGCGATCTCGCGGTCCCAGTCGTAGCTGAAACCGAAGCGCATGAGTTGGCGCTTGAAGGTGGCGATGTTGCGCCGCGTGGTCTCGGCCGGGTGCGTGCCCGTCTTGACGGCGTAGTTCTCGGCCGGCAGCCCGAACGCGTCCCAGCCCATCGGGTGCAGCACGTTGAAACCGCGCATGCGCTTGTAGCGGGCCAAGATGTCGGTCGCAGTATAGCCTTCGGGATGGCCCACGTGCAGGCCCTGGCCCGAAGGATAGGGGAACATATCCAGGATGTAGTACTTGGGCTTGCCGCCGCCTTCCTCCGTGCGGAAGGTGCGGTGCGCGTCCCAATGTGCTTGCCAGCGAGGCTCGATGGTCTCGGGATCGTAGGCCATGGTCCGTCCTTGCCGAGGCGGTCGCGGCGCCGGCGCGGCGCCAGGCCGGTAAGATAGCGCCCCCGCGGAGAAACTAAAAGGCCTCGGCGAAACGCACGTACACGCCCTGGTCGCCGTCGCCGAAGCCGATGTCCAGCGCCAGGTTGACCCGTTGCTCGCCGCCGACGTTGAAGCGGAGCCCGCCGCCCGCCATCGGGCTGGTCTCGTCGAGCCGCAAGCGATCCACGGCGGCGGCGAGTTCTCCGCCCCCGACGAAGAGCACGGCGCCGAGGCGGCGCCAGAGTTGGGAGCGCAGCTCGACCTGGGCGCGCATTGCGTGACGGTCGCGATGGCGCTCCTCGAAGTAGCCGCGCAGGCCCAGGCGGTTGAGGCGGTAGAACGGCACCTCGCCTCCGTTCTGGAACGACCCCTGCACGCCGACCGCCAGCACGCTGGCGCCGCCGAGCGGCAGGTAGCGCGCCAAGCTCGCTTCGGTCGCCGTGAACTGGTAGCCGCCGCCCAGCGCGTCGATGAAGCGCGTCACCGCCAGGCGGTTGAACCAACCGCGCGTCGGGTACTGCACGGCGTCGCGGGTATCCCAGGCGACGACCGCTCCCGCGCCGCGCAGTTCGCCCCCGCCGGCGCCGGGTACCGCGCCGGCCTCGAGCATGCCGCCTGGCGCAAGCTCATGCAGGCGGGTACGGCTCGCTTCGAGGGCGCCGCCCGCGTACAACGATCCCAGGCAGCGCCGCGTCAGCTCGACCTGTAACGCCGCCGAGCGGTCCGTGAATCGCTCCTCGCTCGCGGCGGCGGTGCGGTCGCCGATGCCATAGAAGAGAGTGGGGAAATTGCGGTAGGCGAGCACGGCGAGCAGGTGCCAGCGGTCGCGGTCGAGCCAGGCGTCGGCGAGCAGGCTGAGCATGAGCTGCTGTTTGCTCGTCAGCAGGGCGACGGGCAAGACCGTCGAAGGCCGCGCGCCGCCGACTTGCCGTTGGTAGGCTGCGCTCGCGCCGAAAACAAAACCCGTTTCGGGCGCGTAACCCACAGCCGGCAGCACGAAGAGCCACCCGGCGCGCGGCGGCGCCGCCGCCTGCCAGTCCAGATCGTCCGCGAGATCCTCCTGCAACGCCCCGGCGGCCGCCGTTGACGCGGCGGCGGCAGCCACAGCGATCGTCAAGACGGCGGTCGCCGGCCAGCAGCGGCGGCGCATGGTTGGCGGGTTCACGATTGCGACTCCCCGGGGACTGTCCGAAACGATACCGTCAGAAGATCGACATCCTGAACATCGCCTTCGGATTGCGCCGCATCTGATCCAGCAAGCGATCGAGCGATTGGAGGGTGCTGTCGGCGCGATCGTAGAGGGTGGGGTCGGCCAGGAAGCGGCCGGCGGAGCCCTCGCCTCGCTCGAGCCCCGCGAGCAACGCGCGCGTCTGCACCGCCGCTTCCCGCAGTTCGCCCAGCGTAACCTCGAGGCTGGCCGCCGCTTGCCGCGTCGCGGTGAGGGTGCTGTCGAGTCGCCCGTCGCCGAGCGCGCCCTGCAACGTCGCCGTCAGCTCGGCCAGGTTGCCGATGAGCTGGCGCAGGGCCGGGCGGTTCTCGCCGAGCATCTGGTCGGCTTCGCCGAGCGCTCGCTCCGCCGCGTCGAGCGGCCCCAGCAGCCGGTCGCCCTCGCGCAGATCCGCCAACAGCAGCCGCACTTCGTCGCCCAAGGTCGTCAGGCCGTCCAGCGCCGTGTTGACCTTGTCGCCCAGCGCCAGCATGGAAGCGGCGTTGCGGCCCTGGAAGATGTGGCCGGGCTTGACCACTTCCCCGCGCCCCGGCTCGATCTCCACCAGGACTTCGCCGACGAGTCCCTTCATCACAAGGGTCACCTCGGCGTCGTCATGCAGCTCGACCCAGTCCTCCACCTCGACGTGGATGCGCACGGCCCCGGGCAGGAACTCGAAATCGCTCACCTGACCCACCCGGATCCCGCGCACCTGCACGCGGTCGCCCTTGCGCAAGCCCTCCACCGCCGGGATGTCCACCGCGTAGGGCACCATGTCCGTGCGCAAATTGATCCGCTTGAAGAACATCAGGCCGGCCACCAGGATCACGATCCCGACGACGACCATGAACCCTACCTGGATTTCGCGCGATAACTGCTTGTTCATGACCCACTCCGTGTTAGCGGCCGCCGCCCGGATCAGAAGACGCCCAGCGGTCCTTCGGCCCGGCCCTCGATGAACTGGCGGACGGCTCGATGCTCGGTCGTGCGCACGTCGTCGACCGTGCCGTGGAATATGATGTGCCCGTCGTTGAGCATGGCCATCCGGTCGGCCACCTTGTACGCGCTCTGCATGTCGTGGGTGACGACGATGCTGGTGACGTTCAGCTCGCGTTGCAGCTTGACGATCAGATCGTTGATCGCATCGCCCGTGATCGGATCGAGGCCCGTAGTCGGCTCGTCATAGAGGATGTACTGCGGTTCCATCACGATCGCACGCGCCAGCCCCGCCCGTTTCTTCATGCCGCCCGACAAGGCGCTCGGCAGCTTGTCCTCCGACCCGGCCAGGCCCACGAGCTCCAGACATTCACAGGCGCGCGCCCGGATGCGCGCCGGCGTCCAGTCGGTATGCTCCTGCAGGATCAGACCGACGTTCTCGGCGACGGTCATCGAATCGAAGAGCGCCGCTCCCTGGAAGAGCATGCCGAAGGACTTGCGCACCTGCATCAGCGCGGACCGCGACATCGTCGTGACCTGCCGTCCTTCGATCCAGATATCGCCGGCATCGGGCTCCAGCAGCCGCACGATGAGCTTGAGCAGCACGGACTTGCCCTGCCCGCTGCGGCCGATCACCACCAGCGTCTCGCCTTTGTGGATGGTCAGGTCGCACTCGTCGAGCACTGCTTTGGGCCCGAAGGACTTGCTGAGTCCCTGGACGGCGATGCCCGTGAAGGCCGCGGGGTCGCCCAGGTGCATGTCCACGGCCGGGAAGCGATGCGCGGCGACCATCGTTCAACCCCCGAAGATGATCTGCATGAAGATCGTGTTGAGGATATAATCGGCCACGAGCACGCTCAGGCACGTGCCGACCACCGCTTGCATCGTGGCGCGGCCGACGCCTTCGGCGCCGCCCTGGGTGTTGAAACCGTGGTAGATGCCGCTCATGGCGATGATGCCGCCGAAGAAGAAGGTCTTGCCGACGCCGGTGATCACGTCGCCGATTTCCCAGAACAACCGCATACCCTCGGTGAACGTCTGCACGGTCACTTCGAGAGTGATGATGGAGACGACCAGACCGCCCATGATCGCGATCAGGTCGGCGATGACGGTGATCACCGGCATCATCAGCACCGCCGCCACGAAGCGCGGCAGTCCCAGGTACTGGACGGGATCGATGGCCATGATCTCCATGGCATCGAGCTGTTCGGTCACCTTCATCGTGCCCAGCTCGGCGGCGTAGTTGGCCGACAGGCGGCTGCCGACGACCAGAGCCGCGAGCACAGGGCCCATCTCCAGGATCACGCTCTTGGCCACCACCGTGCCGAGGAAGATCATCGGCACGTACGCTTTCATCTGGTAGCCCGTCTGCACGGCGGTGATGGCGCCGGTGAACGCCGCGGTGGTCACCACCAACGGCAACGAGCCGACGACCATGATGTGCATCTGCTCGACGATCTCGCGCCGCCGTTTCCAGCAATGGTTCAGGTTGCAGAGGATGCCGCAAAACACGTGGAAACCGCGCCCGATGGCGGCGAGCGCGTTCAGGACCAGGCTGCCGATGAGCTGCAGAAAATACACTCCGAATCCCACCTGGCTGGCAGTCACCCTCGCTGACCTGATTGCACGTACTCGACCATACCGCGCAGCGTCTGGCGCGTGAAGTCTTCTTCGCGAGCGCGGATGTCCGCGGGCAGCTCGCAGCGCCGCGCGAACTCGGGATCGCTCGCCGCGAGCTGCGCGATGGCGAGTTCCGAAGCCGCCGCCGCGACTGCGGCGGGCGGCGCGGCGTCGAGCGCGCCGCGCACGATGTCCACCCACTGCACGAGCTGTTGCCGCGCCCGCGCCAACAGCTCCGGCGCGCGGCCGGCGAGCAGGCCGTGGTGCGCGAAAGCGAGCCGCGCCGGCGGCGGGTCGAGGGCGAGCAGGCGGTCCAGGCTCGCCACGGCGACCTCGAGGCGGAAGCGCGGCGGCGTGGCGGGCCGCAGGTACCAGCGGCCGCCGCCGAGGTCGAGGAAGGTGCCGGCGGCCTCGCCGATGAAGAGCGTGTCCGCGTGCAGGAAGCAGACGTGGTGCGGCGCGTGGCCGGGCGTCTCGATCACCGTGATGCCGGCGGACGCGAGTTCGTCCTCGTCCGCCAGCGCCGCTGCCGGTACCGGCCGCGGCTCGCCGTAGACCGCGGCCACCTCGCCGAGCACCTGGCGCGACCCCTCCCAGAGCCGGCCCGGCGCCGCCAGATGCTGCCGCCCGGCCGGGTGGCAGTAGACGCGGGCGCCGGGGTAGGCGTCCAGCAGCTCAGCGGCGCCGCCGCCGTGGTCGAGGTGGATGTGGGTGAGCAGGATGAAATCGAGCCGCTCAACACCGAGCGTGCGCAGCCGCTCGCGCAGGCGCGGCGCGCTCGCGGCCGGGCCGGGGTCGACGATGAACACGGGCCCGTCGCCGCGGCTCAGCCAGCAGGAGATGAACCGCCGGTAACCCGTCAGCGCCGGCTGGTCGAGATCGATCAGTTCGAGGTTGTCGGGCATGGATCCTCCGCGCAGAGCGCCGTCCGGAGATGGCCGGCACAAGATACGCGCCGCGCGGCGCAGGCCCAAGGGGCAAGTGAGCAGCGGGGCCGTGGGAGGTGGCCGCGGCGGTGGGCGAACGCTCCCCCGCGTTGACGCAGGGCGGGCGTTCGTGGTACGCTGCTGGCGGGTGGTTGGTTGTATGCGAAGGGGGATCTCCAGGACAATCGAGGCGTGGGCGCAGCCGTGAGGCGCGGCGGGGCGGCGGATTGAGTGGCGCGAGGCCTTTCGCCCGGATACGAAGATCGTGGTATCCCGGCGCCCCGATCGTTAATGGCCAGGATGCGGCCGGGGGCGACGGATGACGGCGGGATAGGAAGACCGGGTTAATCGGCTGGTAACGGGATAGCGAGGGCTCGATAGTTGAGCGTTATGTGGACATGCGGTGATGTGATCAATGGGTAAGAGAAAGCGCTCGATAGGATCCTTCCGCCGGGAGCTGGTCCTGAAATCCCGCGAGGCGGCGCTCACTGCGATTCGCGTCTTCAACGATCCCCAAGTCTCGTTCAAATCGGAGACGTTCATCGTTCTGATGATGGTCGCGTGGACGTACCTCCTCCACGCCTACTACCGCGGCAAGAGAATCGAGTATCGGTACTTCACACAGGGACCGAAGCGTCGCACCTTCGACCGTACCAAGCACGGGGCGTTCAAGCATTGGGAGCTCGAGCGGTGCCTGAATAACGATCAGTCTCCCATCGACCGCGATGCGGCGAACAACCTTCGCTTCCTGATCGGACTCCGACACGAGATTGAGCATCAGATGACTCGATCACTCGACGCCTACCTGAGCGGTCGCTATCAGGCGTGCGCATTGAACTACAACGAGTACCTGAAGAAGCTCTTCGGACAGCGCCTTGGCATTGACCAGCAACTCGCCTACTCGATCCAGTTCATGGAGCTCAGCGAGGAGCAGGTTGCCGGGCCGAGACCAGAGGTGTCGATTCCCGAGCGTCTCCGCGCATACGTTGCCGAATTCGATGGAGCCCTCACGCACGACGAATACAACAGCCCCAAGTACGCCTATCGGCTGTTGTTCAAGCGCAAGCTGGTCAATCGACCAGGGCAGGCTGATCGAGTGGTGGAATTCATCGATCCGACGTCCGACCTCGCGAAGGCCATCGAAAAGGAATACTGGGTCAAGAAAGAGGTCGAGCGCCCGAAGTTCCGGCCAACCGATGTCGTGAGGGCCGTTCGGGAAGCTGGCTTTCCCAAGTTCAGGGTGACGCCGGAGCATTCGTCAATGTGGAGGTCCGAGGATGCAAAGAACCCTGCCAAGGGCTACGGCGTTGACGTACAGCGGGCTTGGTACTGGTACCAGTCATGGGTGGACAGGTGCCTGGAGCTTTGCGCGCAGGCTGGAGATCGATATCGTTGATCGGCCGCATAACACCAGCATGCAGCGGACGGCGCTGCGCGCCGCCGCTGATGCTGAGCGTTGATAGGCCGACATACGCATGGAGCCAAGCGACGCCTTGAACGAACAACAAGCACATGAATCTCGAACGCAGAAGGTCGTTCGGCTTGTCGATTATCTGCTACGGCTGGCGACCCTGCGCACAAAGCTGATCCGCGACATTGCCGAATACCAGAAAGTGCTTTGGGTATCGGATGTTCCGCATGAGCGAGGATGCTTCACGCAGGCATGGGGACGTGATGAGGAACATGAACCGGACGAATGGCTGGAAGTGCAAAACAGGCGAGAGCCGGAATTGCCAGCCGTCCCCCTCCCTGCAAGAGATTGGGTGAACCTGTCGGAGCTCCGCAACAAGAGCGACCTGCCCGAACTCCTTCCGCAAGTCACGCGGCAAATCCAGAATCCCGATTGGCGCGAGGGATCGGACCAGCCGGAAACCATCCCCCACAGCGAACGCCTTGAGGATCATCCAGAGATTCAACGGGCCTGGGAAAGTTATGTCGAAGACAAGTGGTTGCCGTGGACGGAAGAACACAGTGCGTGGGAGACGGTCCACAAGGTCTATTCCGCGCTATTTGCTATCCACCAAGAACAACTCCGGCTTGGCGAGGAGTACGAGCTCGTTCTTTGTCTGGGACTGCTGACATGGCAGACACCCACCGGGCAGCGCGCCCGACGTCATTTGGTGGTCGCCGACGCCATCCTGGAGTTTGAGGCCCGCCTGGGCAAATTCACCGTCCGACCCCATACCGAAGGGGCCAAGGTGCGGCCCGAACTCGACATGCTGGACATCGAGGAGCAACCGGCGCGCGCGGAAGAAACCGCGAAGACTTCACTGGCCGCAGCCGAAGACGATCCATGGGAGAAGGGATGCGTTGAAGGTGTGCTTCAGGCTTTGGTGCATTCGATCAACTCACAAGGCGACTATGACGGTTCGCTGGAAGCGAAAACCATCCGTGCTTCGGCAAAACCCATCGTGGAGTACGCCCCCGCCCTGATCCTGCGAAAGCGATCCGCTAAAGGTCTTACTGAAACCTTGAAACGGATCAAGGAACGGATCGAAAACGGCGAAGCCATCCCCGGCGAATTCGCGGACCTTGCGGAAATCCGCCTGGAAGATGGTCGCGAGCAGCCTGATGGGCCGGAAGAGGTAAGCGCAGCATTCGATGGCGAGGTCTTCTTCCCCAAGCCATCGAACGATGAGCAGCGTCGCATTGTGGATAAGATTCGTGCGGCAAGCGGCGTGCTGGTCCAAGGGCCGCCCGGCACTGGGAAATCCCACACCATCGCCAATCTGATTTGTCATCTGCTCGCCACGGGACAACGCACACTCATCACGGCGAAAACGCCACGCGCGCTTCAGGTTCTTGAAGGCCTTGTGCCCCATGAGTTGCGTCCCCTCTGCATCAATCTGCTTGGCAGCGGACTTGAAGAACGCCGCTCGCTCGAATCCAGTGTTGGCGGCATACTCCGCAAGAATGAGGAGTGGAACGAAAACCGCGCCACGCGGGAACGCTCGGAACTTGAAGAGAGCTTGCGGAAGCACCGCGAGGAGAAGGCCAAGGTCACCCGGCGGCTCCGCGACATCCGGGAGTCCGAAACGCATACCCAGTCCATCGCGGAAGGAGCGTATCGAGGGACGGCGGCCAGAATCGCCGAAGCCGTGAACCAGGGTCGAGGCGCCTACGAATGGTTCACGGATTCCGTTTCTTTGGACAAGACTTGTCAGATCGACGTAAGCTATTTGCGAAGCGTCCTTGTCGCTCTGCGCCAATTCACACCGGAGAAACGCCGGGAACTGGGCCTTGCATGGCCCGAAGCGTTGCCGTCTTCTGAACGCTTTGCCAATCTCGTGAAGAATGAGGTAAGCGCGACTGAAGAAGCGCAAAGCGCGGCGCATGGGGCCGATGAACGGCTGACCGATCTGTTGGCCAGAAACAATCCTCCAGCCATCGAAGCGGTCCGTGACGCTTTCTCAAAGGTTCGGGACACTGGCGGGAGACTCCGTGCAACGCCGCATTCATGGATGAACGATGCCTTGTGCGAGGTTCTGGGCGGCAACTCGTTCCTGTGGCATGAACTCCTGCGTGTCACGCGCGATGTGATTGCGTCAATTGAAGAACTCGTTGCGACCGCCGACGAAACCCGTATCGAATCCCCGGATACTATCGATATCAGATCGCTGCATGACGACGCCCGCAAATTGAAAGAGCACCTGGAGAATGGCGGGGAACTGGGCTGGGGCATCTTTCGGCCCAAGCCAGTAAAAGAGCGGCTCTACGTCATAAAAGCTGTGAAGATAGGCGGGCACCCATGCTCCACAGTCGAACATTTCTCAACGCTCGCTGATGTGCTGTATGTCCGCATTGAATGCGAGAAGGCATGGGGTTTCTGGAAAGGGCGAAGCGAACAAGTCGAAGGACCGTACACTCTTCAACTAACATCCCTCAAGTCGCTGCACGAAGCGCTCGAACGTGCCTTAGCGCTCGAAGAACTCATTGCCCAATGCCGTGAAGTGCTAAAGCAATGTCCAGGCATAGGCGAGCCCGTATGGGCCGACGAATCCCAGATTGAAAGGGTCGTCTCATCGTGTCGCCTTGCACTGGCCCGCATCCACAAGCGGCTTGCCATCGAGGAAATCCAAAGTGTTGAGGCTCCGATTTCCCTCATGGGCGCCGCGGGCAGCGCACATCCGGTGACAAATGAATTGCTGGCCGCCATTCGCAACCGCGATGTGGACACGTTCGCATCGTGCGTGAATACGATCCAGGATATGGAGAAACAGCGTCAGCACCTGCAGAAGGTGGACGAATACCTCTCAAAATTGGGTCGTTTCCTCCCGCACTTCACGAAGTCCATGGAACAGACCTGCAACGAACCATATTGGCAGGAACGAGTCCAGCGCATTGGTGATGCCTGGCGTTGGGCGCAGGCGCGGTACTGGATCGAGGAATACATTCGACAGGAAGACGTTCCGGCGCTGGCCAAACGCGCCAAGCAGATCGAGGACGAGATAAACAGCATTATTGCGAAGCTTGCCGCGCTTCACGCCTGGTCATTCTGTTTTTCGCGGCTCAAGGAAGACCATCGACGCCACATGGAAGCCTGGCAACAGTCCATGCGGCGGCTTGGCAAGGGGACGGGGAAGCACGCGCCACGCCACCGACGCGAGGCTCAAGGGCATCTGAATGAATGCCGCGAGGCGGTTCCGGCGTGGGTAATGCCGCTACACCGCGTCTGGGACACGGTGTATCCCGCGCCCGGCATGTTCGACTTGATTATCGTTGACGAGGCTTCGCAATGCGGCGTCGAAGCGCTTCCGTTGTTCTATCTCGGCAAGAAGATATTGATCGTTGGCGACGACAAGCAAATCAGCCCGGATGCTGTAGGTTTGCCTCGCGATGCCGTGCATCGCCTGATGGAAGAATTCCTTCACGATTTCCAGTACAAGTCATCGTTCGATATTGAGAGTAGCCTGTTCGATCACGGGAAACTTCGGTACGGAACCAGGCGGATCACGCTACGTGAACACTTCCGCTGCATGCCGGAGATCATCCGTTTCAGCAACGACCTTTGCTATTCGGATACGCCATTGATTCCCTTGAGGCAGTATGGCCCGAACCGGTTGCCGCCGCTGGAGCATATTTTTGTGAACGGCGGGTATCGCGAAGGTGCGAACAACAGGACGATCAACCGCCCAGAGGCCGGAGCCATCGTCGAGAGGATCTCAGAGCTCTGCGGCGACCGCCGTTACGATGGCAAGACGATGGGTGTGGTGGTACTTCAAGGGGAAGCGCAAGCTGGTTTGATCGAGAATCAATTGCTGGAGCGTTTGGGCGCCGAGGAGATGGGGCGCCGCCGCCTGGTCTGCGGCAATCCCTACAGTTTCCAGGGCGACGAACGCGACATCATGTTCTTGTCGCTCGTCGCGGCGAGCAATGAGAGAATCGGGCCTCTCACAAAGGCGGCGGACGAGCGGCGTTTCAATGTCGCGGCCAGTCGCGCCCGTGACATGATGATGCTTTTCCATTCTGTCACCTGTGACGACCTTAGCGCCTCGTGTCTTCGGCGCCAGTTGCTCCACTTCTTCGAGAACACGAAGCCTCAACAAATTTCCGGAATCGGGCGGGACGAACTCGACCGGCGGGCGGCGCAGGACAACCGGCGCGTTGTGAATCCTCCGGCGCCATTTGAAAGTTGGTTCGAGGTCGACGTTGCCTTGGAACTTCTTCGCAGGGATTTCACCGTGCTTGCCCAGCATGAAGTCGCGGGCAAGCGGATTGATCTCGTAGTTGAAGGCGGCCAAGCGCGGCTCGCGGTCGAATGCGATGGCGATAACTGGCATGGCGCTGACCGCTATGAAGACGACATGCAACGTCAACGACAATTGGAGCGCTGCGGTTGGGAATTCTACCGCGTGAGAGAATCGGCCTTCTATGCCAACAAAGAGAACGCACTTGCGGGGCTTTGGGGAGTGCTGGAGGAACGGGGCATCTTCCCGAACTCACAACGTACAGACCCATCCGGGGAAGTTGGCTTGGAAGGAGAGGAGTGGCGAGCATCCGACATCGAGGATACAGCCGATGAGGATGGCGTGGAGGATGAAAAGTACCCGTCGGACTATTCAGAAAGTGACTTCACACAATCAGGCCGTCGAGCAGAGGAGATAGCCACAGCGGAGATACAGGATGCCATTCTTCACGCCTTATCGAAGTGCCCAAATCACTCCTGTACTCTGCATTCTCTTACCGCCCGCGTGCTCAAAGAAGTCGGCGTGTTGACCCGTGGAAAGCCTCGCGAGGCATTTGAAAAGCGAACCATGCGGTGTGTCAGCAATCTTGAAAAGAGTGGCCGCGTCGAGACCTACAAGGCAAAGAATCGGAGGTTGAGACTTGTCCCTCAAGGAACGGCCTAACAACAGCATGCAGCCGACGGGCTGGCGCCCGCGGCTGATGCCCGGCGTTGGGCGCCAGATCTGTTAGACTGAGTCCCAGGCGACTCACATTGGCGAAGTGCTGGACTGTCGATCTGGAGTAGCCCTAGCGTGGCCATAGCAACTGCGGAGTCCCGTGAAGAGAAGAACATTCTTGCGTAGCACTGCCACGCTGGCCGCTGGCGCGCTGTTGGTTCCCGATGCCGTCCTGGCCGGAGGGTGCACGCAGAACATCCGAAAGGCCCCCGTGAGCACCGATCTGTGGCGCATGAGTGCCACGGAACTGGGCGCGCTCGTCGCCGGGAAGAAGGTGTCAGTGCGCGAAGTGGTGGAGGCACACGTACGGCGCATTGAAGCGGTGAATCCGAGCGTCAATGCGATCACCATGTTGCTGGAAGACTCGCTTGCGGATGCCGACGCGAAAGATGCGTTGCTGGCGAAACGCATGGGCACGGGCCCGCTCTTCGGCGTACCGTTTTCGGTGAAGGTAAACATCGATGTCAAGGGGTCCGCCACGACGGAAGGGGTCCGGGGTCTTCGGGAGAGCACGGTTGACGCGGATTCTCCGCAAGTGGCCATGCTGCGGCGGGCGGGGGCGATTCCGATCGCGCGTACCAACATGCCGGACTTCGGCTTGCGCTACCACACGGACAATGACCTCTACGGCGCAACCATCAATCCATGGAACAGGACCGTGACGCCGGGCGGATCGAGTGGTGGCGACGCGGTGGCGGTGGCGACGGGGATGGTTCCGCTGGGGTTGGGGAATGATTTCGGAGGGTCGATCCGGTATCCGGCGCAGTGCTGCGGCATCTGTGGGCTTCGGTCGAGCCGTGGACGAATCGCGTTCTCGACGAGAGCAACATCGCAGGGGAGCATGTCGCACTCACTGAGATCCATGGCTGTACAGGGCCCATTGGCAAGACGCGTCGACGACCTGCGCGTTGCGCTGCGACTCATGAGCGCGTTCGACCCGCGCGATCCGAACTGGATTCCGGCGCCTATAGACAGCAACCTGGTTAAGCCGTTTCGGATCGCGCTGATTGCCGATCCGGCCGGACTGGGGGTGGATGATTCGGTCCGGACAGGGGTCAGGAGGGCGGCGGCGATTTTGGAGAGGCATGGCGGGATCATCGAAGAGATCGACTCGTCGTCACTCCAGGAGTCGGCGTATCTGTGGCTCGAGATGATCGCGACGGACATTCGACTCCTGTTCCTCACGGGCATCAACGAACTCGCTTCGGCAGCGGCCCGGACATTCGTGTCGGGGTTGATTCGCCTGAGCGGCGATGGGAGCCTCGACCGTTATGTCCATAGTCTGGCGCGAATCAACGGCATCGCGCAGTCGTGGGGAGAGTCCTTCCAGAAATATGACGCCATCCTCGGACCTGTGTCGTCGCGAAACCCCTTCCCGGTGGGGTTCGACGTTGCCGGCCCTGATTCCACGCGGGCTGTCCTGGAAACGCAGGTGCTCACAGTAACCGTGAACCTCCTCGGCCTTCCCTCGGTCGCGGTCCCGGTGGGCGTATCCCAAGGAATCCCGCAGGCGGTCCAGATTATCGGCCCGATGTTCAAGGAAATGCGAATCCTCGATCTGGCCGGCCTGATCGAAAAAGAGGTCGGCGTGTTCACCCCCATCGACCCGAGGACGGATGGGCACTAAACTAGTCGATGGCCGCCCGGTAACAGCGCACGTCACAACGCGCCGCCGCTGAACCGGAGCGTTCGGCAGAGCAGAAACGACACTGATGGACTCGTTCGACCTCTCGACGCTCGACGGCACAATCAAAGCGGCTAGGGCAGCAGCCAAGCGTTATCGTGAACTCACCGGCAAGCCCCTAGGGATCACTGGCGAAGTCGGCGAGTTGCTGGCGGCGCGGCTGCTCGGCCTCGAACTCGCCGTTGCGCGGCAGGCGGGGTACGACGCCATCGGTTCGGACGGCCGCCGTGTCCAGATCAAGTCGCGTTGTATCCTTCCGAACGCGAAGCCGGGTCAACGTCTCGGGTCCATTCGGCTCGACCACGAATGGGATTCGGTCGCCCTCATTCTCATGGACCAAGACTTCGAGCCACTCGCGGTATACGAAGCAAGCCGGAGGGCGATTGAGCAGGAACTGCGACGCCCAGGGTCGCGGTCACGGAACGAGCGCGGGGCGCTTAGCGTGAGTAAGTTCAAGACGATTGGACAGTTGCTGTGGACTTGCGATGCGCGACCCGCCGTTCAAGGCGATGCGAAAGGACGACCGCGCCGCGCCCGCCGCTGATCGGCAGATCGTTGAGCATCACCGATGGAGGTTCGCGTCGTGCAGCTCCGACATTTCGAACGCCTCCACTTCTTCACCGGCAAGCTGCTCACCGCGGAGGATCTCCAACGCGAGCAGGACTACCATCGCGACCAAGCCCGCCTGCACAACCGCTTCCTCCATGGCTGGGGAGTCGTCAACGGCTTGCAGGTGTCGCTCGACCAGGGCGCTGTAGTCGTATCCCCTGGCCTGGCGCTCGACTGCGCGGGGAACGAGTTGATCCTGCCCTGCGAGGAACGGATTCCGCTGTCCGGCCTCACGGGCCGGAAGTACGTGTCGGTTGGGTACGCGGAGACCCCCATCGGGCAAGTCCCGTCATCGAGCGGCCAGGTCGAACCTTCGCACTTCCAGGATCGTGCAGTCGTAGACCTCTCTTGCAGTGATCCGCTAGTGTCCTGAATCGGAAATACGTTGCCTTTTCGGCGATTCATCCCGGCGCCCGGCAAGGCGCGACGACGAGAGCGTAGCCCAACTACGCCGAGGAGGAGCAACGCGGGCGGGCGTCGGAAGGGCCGGCGAAAAGGCAACGTATTTCCGATTCAGGACACTAGTTCAGGACGAAGGTGGAAAGGAACACGCCCGCCGCCACGGCCGAGCCGATCACACCCGCCACGTTCGGCGCCATCGCGTGGACGATCAGGTAATTCTGGGGGTCTTCCTTCGCGCCCACCATCTGGCAGACGCGCGCCGAGAGCGGAACCGCCGAAACACCGGCCGCACCGATGATCGGGTTGATCTTGTCCCGGCTGAAGAGGTTCATCACTTTGGCGAACAGTACGCCGCCGGCGGTGGCGACGCTGAAACTGACAGCGCCGAGGACGAAGATGTAGATCGATTGCGGCGTCAAGAAACGGCTGGCGTCGGTGCTCGCTCCGACACACAATCCCAACAAGATGGTCACGATGTCGATCAGCGAGCTACGCGCGGTCTTGGCCAGCCGTTCGGTGACGCCGCTCTCCTTCAGCAGATTGCCGAAGAATAGGAATCCCAACAGGGTGATGGCGCCGGGAACGATCAGTGTGCAGAGAATGAAAGCGACGATCGGGAACATGATGCGCATGCGCTTGCTGACCGGCCGCGACGGCTTCATGCGGATCAAGCGCTCGCGGCGCGAGGTCAGAAGCTTGATGATCGGCGGCTGGATAACCGGCACCAAGGCCATGTATGAGTAGGCCGCCACGGCGATCGCGCCCAGGAGGTGCGGCGCGAGCTGGCTGCTCAGGAAGATGGCGGTCGGGCCGTCGGCGCCGCCGATGATCCCGATCGCCGCCGCTTCGCGCATGGAGAATCCCAGGGCCAGCGAGCCCATGAACGTCAGGAACACTCCGGCCTGGGCGGCCGCGCCCAACAAGATCAGACGCGGATTCGAGAGCATGCACGAGAAGTCGGTCATCGCCCCGATACCGAGGAAGATCAACGGCGGATACCACCCCTGCGTCACGCCGCCATAGAGGATGTTCAGCACGCTGCCGTGCTCGTAGATGCCGACATCCATGCCGGGCGCCAGCGGTATGTTGCCGACCAGCATGCCGAAACCGATCGGCACCAAGAGAAGCGGTTCGTAGTGATGGGCCACCCCCAGGTAGACGAACACGCACCCCACCACGAGCATGATCAAGTTACCCCAGGCGAAGTTGCCGAGAATCCCGACCTGGAGGAAGTCCCAGAAGGCATCCATGTCGCTCGACCTACTCCCCGAACTCGACGAGCAATTCGTTCTCACGCACGCTGTCGCCGGCCGCTACGGCGACGCGCTTGACGGTGCCGTCCCGGGGCGAAGAGATCGCCGTTTCCATCTTCATGGCTTCGATGATCAGCAGCACTTGCCCGTTCTTGACCGGGTCGCCGGCCTTGCACTTGATCTCGAGCACGGTGCCCGCGATCGGGCTGACGACGTTGCTCGTGCCGGCATGGCCGGCCGCCGGCGAGCCGACCGGAGCCCGCGCGACCGGCGGCGCCGCCATGGGAGCGGCGGCGGCCGCCGCCGGCGGCAGCAGCGACGGCAACGGGCTCGCTTGTAGGAAATCGTGTTCGGCGTCCAGGACTTCGACGTCCACCTCATAGGCCACGCCGTGAACGGTTATCTTGAGCTTCATCATTCTCTCCCGGGCGATTGCCCATCAAACGTGCTTGCGGCCGAAATCGTGGGAACCCTGCAAGATCAAGCGGCCCTGGGCCGACCACGGGGTGCGCTTGGTCGCCGGCGAGAGCAAGCGCCGGATGCGGCGGACCCGGTGCCGGCCGGTGATCACCGTCGCGCAGGCCGCCGCGATCAGGACCACCGTCGTCGCATCGATCGTGGGCTCCTTGTGCACGGACTGCCGGGAACGTAGCTCTTCTTGCTGCTGCCAGCCGTCGTCCAGCCGGCGGATGGAGCCCACGGCACTGGCGATCAAGGTTAGGACGGCGAAGACGACCAGAATCCCGACTACGGTCAGACTGATCGCCCGCGCGTTGATTCCCTCGGTCACATCTACGGCGTAGGCGACGCTGGCGGCGGCAAGCGCGGTCTGATCGGCGACTGACCTCGCTTGCAAGGCCAGCACCTTGACGCGCAGCGGGGCTTCCGCCTGGTCGTCAGGCAGAAGCTGCCGCCAGTTCGTGGCCGCCAAGACGCGCGTCGCCGCCGCCAGGCTGTCGACGGCGCTCAACCGCTGCCGAAACTCGACACGACCGATCGCCGGCCGAAAATTCGGCAGGCTGCGCAGGCGCTCCACATGACCGCGCAGCAAGTCAGTGCAATCCGCTACCTCGCCGACGGCCGCGTAGAGCGCATCGAGCCTTTGCCAGGCCGCAGGGTCGGCCGCAACCCGACGCCGGAACGGCTCATAGGCGCGGCTCAGCGCCGATTGCTTGGTATTCAGTTCTTCCAGCGTCAGCCTGACCGCTCGTCGAATGGCCGCCGGCTCCGGCGTCGATTCCTGACCGGCCGCCGCGCCCGGCAGCGGGGTCAGCGCCAAGCAAATGCCGGCACCGAGGACCGCCGCCGCAGCACGCCGGCCAGCTTTCGCCGCCAGCCGTTTCTGGGCCTGCTTGAACGACTTCATTCCATTCCTCAACGTGCGCTCGGCCCGATAGTTACCGCAGCCTCGTCAGTCACCGCCCTGATCAAAGCGGAATGAGTCCATGCTTCTTCTGAGGGCGCGTCTCCCGTTTCGCCTTCAGCACTTCCAGCGCCTGCGAAACGTAGAGGCGCGTCTCGGCGGGCTCGATCACGTCGTCGATCATGCCGCGTGCCGCTGCCACGTACGGATTGGCGAACAGATCGGAGTATTCCTTGATCTTCGCCTGGCGCATCTCGGCCGGATTCTCTGCATCCTCGATCTCTTTGCGGTAGAGCACGTTGACCGCGCCTTCGGCCCCCATGACGGCGATCTCGCCGGTAGGCCAGGCCGCAACCCGGTCGGCGCCCATGCTCTTGCCACACATGGCCAGATAGGCTCCGCCGTAGGCTTTGCGGGTCACGATCGTGATCTTGGGCACCGTCGAGGCTCCGTACGCAAACAGCATCTTGGCTCCATGGCGAATGATGCCGCCGTACTCCTGCTGGACGCCGGGTAGAAACCCCGGGACGTCGACGAAGGTCAGCAACGGAATGTTGAATGCATTGCAGAAGCGGATGAAACGGGCTCCCTTGCAACTGCTGTCGATGTCCAGCACGCCGGCCTTGTACTGCGAGTTGTTGCCGATCACGCCGACCGTCGAACCCCCGATGCGGCCGAGGCCGATGATGAGATTCGGCGCGAAATCCCGCTGGACCTCGAGGAAATCGGCCCGGTCGACCACGCCCAGGATGACCTGGTGCATATCGAAGGCTTCGCGCGGATTCGCTGGCACGATGCGGTTGAGCGCCTCGTTGGGACCGACGACATCCTCGTGCAACTCGGCATAGAAGGGCGGATCATCGGTGTTATTGCTGGGCAGGAAACCGAGCAGCCGCTGGCAGATCGCGAATGCTTCTTCTTCGTTCTGCGCCACGAAGTGCGTGACACCGCTGAAGCGCGCGTGGCTCATCGCCCCGCCGAGATCCTCGGCGGTCACTCGCTCGCCGGTCACCTGTTCAATGACCTTCGGCCCGGTGATGAACATCTGTCCGATGCCCTGGACCTGGATCACGAAATCGGTCAGTGCCGGCGAATAGACCGCGCCGCCGGCGCACGGTCCGGCGATGATGCAGATCTGCGGCACGACACCCGAAAGGGCGACGTTGCGATAGAATATATGGCCGTAGCCGGCGAGGGAGTCGACGCCCTCCTGGATCCGCGCACCGCCCGAGTCGTTGATGAAGACGAATGGATCGCCCGTCTTGAGCGCTTGATCCTGGATCTCGCTGATCTTCCTGGCGGTCGCCTCACCGACGGCGCCACCCGCCACGGTGAAATCCTGGCTGGCGGCGTACACCGGTCGTCCGGCGACCAGGCCGTATCCCGTCACGACACCCTCGCCGGGAAACTCCTGGTCGGCGAGCCCGAAATTAGTGCACCGGTGTTTCATGAAAAGGTGCATTTCCTGGAACGTGTCGTGATCGAAGAGCAACGCGAGCCGTTCGCGCGCCGTCAGCTTGCCCTTCTCGTGCTGCGTGGCGATCCGCCGCTCGCCGCCGCCCTTGTAGAGGCGGTCTTTCTCTTTCTGGAGTCGTTCGATCTTGTCGGAAGCCATGGACGAGAATCTCCTCTCGGCCGACCGGAGGCGTATAGCTGGTCTGGCCAGGATATGGTGCACCGCGACCGCGTTGTCAAACATTCGGTCGCATCGCGGATAAAATAACGCCAACCTCTTCCAGCCGGTCCCAGAACGGTCCGCGCGAAGGTCGGCGTCTAATAGCGGACATAAATTATCTATTAATTGCCGCGACGGGAACTAGCCTGATTCCCAGGGCGGACCACTGCTGCGTACGGTTCGTTGCGGATCCACCGCGAGGGTGCAGAAGCAACGCCCAGACTATCGCAAGTTGTCCGGATTCAGGCCCGCCAGCTCCGGCAGCACGAACAAGCCGTCCTTGCGGATCAATACGCCGTCGAAGTGGATCTCGCCGCCGCCCCACTGCGGCGTCTGGATGCAAACGATATCCCAGTGCAGCGCCGATTTGTTGCCGTTGTTGGCCGTCGCGTACGCGTTGCCCGGCGTCAAATGGAAGCTGCCGCCGATCTTTTCGTCGAACAACGTGTCGAGCATCGGTTTGGTGATGTACGGATTGACACCGAACGCGAACTCCCCGAAGTAGCGGGCCCCTTCGTCGACATCCAGGAACTCGTTCAGTTTGCCCTCATCCCCCTCGCAAGTGGCCTGCGTGATCTTGCCGGCGGTGACTTCGAAACGGATGTTCCGAAACTTCACGCCGCTGCGCATGGTGGCGGTATTGTAGGTGATCACGCCGTTCATGCTGTCGCGCACCGGCGCGGTGTATACTTCGCCGTCGGGAATGTTCCGTCCCCCGTCGCACTTGACCGCGCCGATCCCCTTGATGCTGAACGCAAGGTCGGTGCCGGGCCCGGTGATCCGTACCTGGTCTGTGCGCGTGATCAGTTCCGCCAGGGGATCCATGGCGCGGGACATCTTCGCGTAGTCCAGGCAACAGACGTCGTAGTAGAAATCGGCGAAGGTCTCGGTCGGCTGTTCCGCGAGCTGTGCCATGGCCGGGTTGGGATAGCGCAGCACGCACCATTTCTTCTTGAGCCGCACCGGAATGTGTACTTCGTCCCAGTAGGCCTGATCGTGCCACTTCATGCGCTCGGCGGTCACGTCGGCCAGGTCGAACGGGTTCGTCGAACCCCGCACCGCGATGTAGGCGTCGACCGCTTCCATGATCGGCCGGTGAAACTTGCCCCAGGCCTGGAACTGTTCCTGTCTGGCATGGCGAATGAACTGGCGGCTGAGTTCCTCGTCGTTGTAGTACCAGAAAGGAACGCCACCGGCTTCCGTGGCGGCTTTGATCAACGCCTTGCCGAGGTCCAGCGCGTGCAGACCCTTCAACTCGCAATAGATCTTCTCGCCCGGCTGCAGCTTGACGCTGTAGCTGATGAGTTGCTTGGCTAGCTTGTGGTTGCGGGGATCCATGAACGCCTCCTCGTTGGTCTTGAGAACTCGTTGACCCGAAGATAACCGAGGCGCCCGGCGGGAGGCAACCGGCGATCGCCGCCGCAGCGGGCGGCCGCCGCCGCGCGCTTGCCGCGGAAGCTCGCACCCGCACCTCCGGCACGGGTCGACTTGCTTGTCCGGCGGCCAGAGATTTTCTTACGGCCGACAGGCAACCCTAGCCCAAGGAACCGAGATGAACGGACTGCCCGCCGGCACGGCCGGCTACATCGACCACATCGGCATCGCCGTCGCGGATCTGGACAGCGCGCTGCTGCTCTACCGCGACCTCATGGGCCTGGAGCTGGAACGCATCGAGGAGATCGCCAGCGAGCAGGTTCGCGTCGCCATGCTCAAGCTGGATCGCCGCGGCAGCGCCGGCCACGTCGAGTTGTTGGCGCCGCTCAGCGATGACTGCAATATCGCCAGGTTCATCGCCAAAAAGGGGCCGGGTCTGCACCATATCGCGTTCGCGGCGGACGACGTCGCCACGGTGATGCAACGCTGCCGCGAAGCCGGCCTGCAGCTGCTCGATGAGAAACCCCGGATCGGCGCCGGCGGCAAACAGATCGTTTTCCTGCACCCGCGCGGCACCGGCGGCGTCCTGATGGAAATCTGCGGCGGCGGCGCCCATTGAGCGGCGATTGTTGGCGCCCATGCGCTCCGGCTGCGACGCTCCCCCCGTGGGTTAGCGCACGCTATACCGTCGTTAACTGCCCGTGGACGCATAGCGCCGCAGGCCCGCCCGCCACACGCCGTAGGCCAGCGCCGCGACCAGCAGCGCGACCAGCGGCGTCACCAGCGCCCAGCGCCGCAGCTCTGCGCCCCCGATATACCAGAGCGACGGCATGTAGGCCACCCATGCGAACGGCAACACGAACGTCAGGATGAGGCGCACGCCGTATCCGTAGATCGTCAACGGATAGCGCGCGAACCGAATTATGTTGTAGACCGGCGGCGCCAGACCGAGGCGATCTTCGTGCCAGAACGATACCGCGGCGAGACTCAAGAACACCGCCGTGTAGATGCTCGCCGCCGCGGGCACCAGCACCAGCAGCAGAACCATATCCAGCACGACGGGGCGCAGTCCCAAGGTCAGGCCGGCCCAGATCATGATCCCGCAGCCCAGGATCATCTCGTTCAGCCCGGAGATGTTGAACGACTCGCAGAGCACTTGTGCGAGCGGATTGACCGGGCGCAGCAGCACGCGATCGAGATGGCCGTCGGCGATGTAGTGGGAAGCGAATCCGTAGAGGTTGACGCTGATCAAGTTGAACAGCCCCAGCGGCAGCAGGCTGAACCCGTAGATGAACAGTACCTGCTCGAAACTCCAGCCGCGCAGGGACGGCACCTTGCTGAA
>Ga0334890_1000646_pt1 | contig 59386 bp, 56 predicted proteins | sample GraSluR1_MG_3_FD_207220 | JGI IMG/M metagenome (GOLD analysis project Ga0334890, IMG submission 207220) | Sludge microbial communities from methane-producing bioreactor in Wageningen University, Netherlands - Granular Sludge_31_08-R1 | ecosystem: Engineered > Bioreactor > Anaerobic >... | reverse complement strand
TAAAGATGAAAAAAACTATGCGGCTAAATTGAAACAATATGAATCACTATTAGCTGCATGATTTTTTTATAAAAAGAGTTGATTTTCATCATAGACGACGAGCTCAGTACACCGCCCGGAGGAGGACATTTCGTTTTTCCCCCTGTCCCCCAAAGGGGGCATGAGTTATCTAATATCATTCTGAAAATATAATTGTTACCATTTTGATAACTATTCTCTTTATATTTTTCCGCATATCATTTGCAAGCTCAATAATAGAAAGGATTTTTTAATACTTTAATTCATCAGCTTGCTCAAGTTTTTATTTTACGTGCCCCCTTTGGGGGACAGGGGGCCAATACACCAGGTAAAGGCACTCACTAAATGATTGTTCGCGAAATATCTTTTATCATTTTGATAAATCTTGACTTGTGGGTAGTAATGAGCCGTTGCGGGGAGATGGCGCGACACCACAGGATGTGGTTAGTGTCGAACGCTGGCAGGAAGCTGAAAAAGCGTTCGACCGCCGGTAGGCGGGGTGGGGTCTTTTCAGTAGAACTCAACCTCTTTCCCGCTTATAAAAAGCCTTGTGATTGCGCTTTCACCCTTTTCAGTTACAGAAACCTCAACAGTAACATTCTCCAGATCCTTTTCAATAACAAGCCCCTCACCCTGTGGAACAAAGTATGATTCCACGCCATATTTAATATTTATTAAATCCCATGAATTTTTGACTCTCCCCTTAATAACAGCGGGGTAATCTTTTCTTAATTCAGAAATATTTCTGGAAACAGCAGCAGCATCGTGCACACCTGTTTTAGAATTTTTCTGAAGGGCTACATAGATGTAATCATGTTTTTTATAATCCGACTCTCCATATACCTTAAGAGATTTAGTGTCAATGGATGAGATGGTATAGTTGAGAATAACATAATCCCCGCTGAAAAGACTCCTGGGGTCAACAGGCTCGCATTTGAGTATCACCTTTTCGCCGCTGCTTATTATATTCTCCTGTTTCGCTATCATAAAAACAAGCACCATAATCTGTGCAGCAACAAGTATGGGGAGCATAATCTTCTGATATTTTTTCATCTTATTTTACCTCCCCTGTATGTGCTGAATTTTTATCTCTCTCCATAATGGAAATCATCTCCCTCCTCTTCTTTTCAAGAAGATATCCTCCAATAAGCCCCAGTATCCCTGTAATAATAAAAAGGAGCGACCCTGAAAGCATGTCCCAGAAAAGGTCAAAGTAACGTGTCCAGAGATGAATCACAAATGCAGCAATAGAAAAATTAAGGAGCACCCTGGACTGAATAGCAGTGCTGTACCATATCCCCGCGCCTGATGCAAGGAGTAGAAGAAGATTAAAAATGAGCGAGTAGACTATCCATGAAACCGCGGGCCCTGATATAAAGAGGGTAATCCCTGAAAAAATAAAAATCACCATTGACAGATAAATTATAAGGCGACCCTCCTTAATCGAAGCAAGGAGAAAAGAGTAAAGAGCTGCAGCAAATAGAATAAAAAGAATAATCATTGCTATTACAACAGATTCAGCATTGAAAATAGATCCCTGGTCTGTAATTTTAAATGACGCAGTGTAGAGTGTAGTCCACACCAGGAATGCGCAGATAATATCAATAGGGGCAGAGGGGTATTTGATTCCATCTTTCTGAGTCAGATGCTTTACACTCCGGTTAATAAGGAAGCATACCGCTGCAAAGAGGATAAACCCTGCCAGATATATTATCTTATTTTTATTATCTACATTGGAGTATATAATAAATCCGGACCACTTAACAACAAGGAATGTTATAATAAAAATAAATGAGAATACCCTGTCAAAACTCCAGTCACCCTTTAAGGTATATGAAAAATAGAGGAGCAGTCCTGAGAGGATAATAATTGCTGAATGCATCGATATCATCCGCGCTGTTATATGTGATGGCGGTATAAAAAAGAAGAGGAGTGCGAAAAAAAGAAATGTAAGGTATATTTTTACAGGCTCACCCATCCGCTTTAAAATAAGAATCCCTGTGCAGGAGATAATCAGCAGCATCAGGTACTCCCATGACTGAATTATCGTGTCAGGTGAAAATGACACAGGGGAGGGTATCCCCTTAAGTTTATAGGGCCATGAAAATACCAGCAGGGGGACCATAAATGCCAGCCATCCTGCTGCTCCAAGGAGGTAGCCCGCGCCTCTCAGTGTTTCATTGAATCTGAAAAAGCGTCCCAGTATTATATGAAGAATCCCCAGGGGGAAAAAGGCGAGGATAAAAATAACAGCACCCTTCTCACTGCTCCCTGAAGTTGTAACAATCCAGTGTATATTAATCTGAAGATAATACCAGGTCCAGAGGAGCGCGGTAATTACAAGGCCTGTCTTATCCCTGTTAATGTAAAATAGAATCCCTATTACTGTAAGGGGGACAATATAAAAGTAAGCGGGACTGCTGTATTCAAAGACCTCCCATATATTCCATATAAAAAAGAGGGCCCAAGCCATGTAGAGTCCCATTCTCTCTTTCATGAGAGCTGCCACTGCAAGTGTACCTATTGCCCATGTCATAATCCCGTTTGTGGGGTGAGAGCTAATATGGTAAATCTGTGCAACAAGCATAATCCCTATACCGAATGTAACCATACCCAGGTTGAGAAAAATTCTTCCTGCAAAGTTTTCCCCCTTAAGCTTAAAATACCAGGCAGCACCATAGGTGGATATAATAAGTAAAAATACCTGAGCCAGCTTTAAAGATGGAGGCATTTTGCGCCAGTTGGAGGCGTAGAAAATTATAAGGCCCACAGCAAGAGAGAGAGCCGCAAGTGCTGCAATCACATAGGGGAGATTAATCTCTTTTTTCCCCTTCGAGGCGGGAGCATCTATTGATTCAGCAGGTAAATATCGGGAGAGAATTATTCTCTTTTGTTCTTCTGTAATAATTCCTTCAGCAGTCCAGGTTAATATCTCCCTGGCAAGTCTGCGCGCAAAAGCATCAATTCTTATCATAGTTTTTCTCCATCAGAGCAGATAATAATCTATTCCGCTGAAGATGCAAATATTTTTTTCACAATAACCGCAAGCCGGTCAGTTTTTAACCAGCAGAGTCTGGCACGATGATTTCTTTACAATCTCATTACTTAGATGCGAGAAGAAGAGATTCCATGGTCTGTGCCGTTTATGGGGCGCCACAACAAGAAGATCGATTTTTTTCTCATTAATTTCATCCATAATCTGATCAACCGGATCTCCTGTTCGGACAATCTCTTTGACAGCAACCCCTTTCCCGGAGCTTACCTTTGCTATCTCATCCTTCAGTTTTTCTAATACGCTTTCTTTAAGGTTTACATTCATAGCGTTAAAATCTTCTATAGGAAGATATTCCAGGGTTATTGTGGAAATATCTTCAAGTACATGCATTAAAAATACTTCAGAGGAGAATTTTTCAGCAATATCAAGAGCTGTTTTTAAAGCATTGTCAGACTCTCCGCTAAAATCTGTTGTAACCAGTATTTTTTTTGGATTAAACATGGTGGGCCTCCTTTGAGAATTTAATAAGCATCTGTAATTAATTTATTAAATTCTCCGGAATAATCAAAATTTTAGAGTATAAATTCAGTTGTAATACTCTTTTTTTGCCCGGAATCTGTTTTTTTAAATAAACTTCATAAACTCACCAGTCATGAGCCTGCAATATATCCGCATATCCTCCGCTGATGGCCCTTTCACCTTCACTGTTTTGCACATTAAAAAAAATATCCTTTTGTCCTTTTTCACCTCTTGCAGCTGAATGAATAAGCCTTATGTCTGTTCCAGGTTTTACCATCCCTGTGAATTTACAGAAAACCTGCTTTAACTTAAGTGGGTCACCTCCTGCTTCCATATTGATAATCTCTTTTACAGCAAATGCAAGGGTAGCAGTCCCCTGAAGAATAATACCGGGAAGCCCTACCATTTTTGCAAATTTTTCTGAAGTATGGATCGGGAAAAAAATATCAGTGCATCCGTCATAAATAAATGGTGCAACAGGGCTTATGGGGATAATGGTTTCCCTGGAGTCGATCCCCCCCCTGCGATCAGGAACAGATGGGATTTCGTCAGTCCCGGAAGCGCCGCCGATGCACTCTACACCCCTTGCAATTGCACCTGTATGTTCTGTAAAAACAGGTACCCCCTTTTTATCATAGGCGTCATAGCGCATAATTACGTGGGTCCCGGCCTTGTGAGGGGCTATTGAGGCAATTCTCCCTTTAATTGTAAGATTATCACCGGGCCTTACAGGGTTGTGAAATTCAATGTGCTCAGTAAAATGGACCTGTCTTGAAATAATATCAAGAGGGAATTTCGATGATTCAATATATTCTGCAATGTTTCCGCTTATCGGCCAGGTGAGGGCAACTGTGTACATGGGGTGAGCAATTATCCCCCCCTCACGTTCATCATCGAAGTAGGCTTCATTGGAATCATTTACAGCAGCTGCGTAATTCATAGCAGAACGCCAGCTTACTGTTGTGCAGTAAGCTTTAGTTTTAGTACCGGTAAGGGAGGAATCAATCTGCATAATATCACTCCTTTTTTTCTTACCCCCTCCGGGGGGTGGCCGCGGAATATTTATATTAAGAGTCAGATATCTGCTGCATCTTTTTAAGATCATTAATCAGTATGCTTATTTCATCTTTTGAAAGGGTGTATTCTGTTTTACCGCCGCCCGGATGTCTCATGGTCAATGAAACGCTGGAGCCGCTTTCTGTAATCTCCCACTGTTTACCCGTCTTAACACGCGCTTCGGTCCCCAGCATGCTGTCAGGATCAAACTGGGCAATCTGAATAAGCACACCGAAGGCGTCTTTCGGGTGAATAAATAATTCCTTCCACCATCCTCCCGGATACTCTGCATATCCGAAATAGGGGATACCCTCTCTTTCCAGAAGCGATCTGGTCTCTCTGATATCCGGTGTTTCCAGTGTTATGTGGTGAACACCTCCGTCACGGTTTTTCAGAAATCCCTCAAGGAAACTTTTTTCACCCCTGGGGCTTATTATTTCAACCCTTGTAAGGTCACCCAGGGATAAGATTTTCCAGTTAAACCCCAGGGACTCATCATCAGCCTCTGCTCCCGGTATTCCCCCTAAAATCCGCACAAAAAAATCCTTTGCCTTTTCAGGGTCCCGCACAGCAATAGATATATGGTCGATTCGTGAAATATTCTTCATGCCGCCTGACCCATATTATTTTTTTCGGAAAATTCTTTTAACAATAAATCTTCCTGAAAAAATTAAAACTGCTGTTAAAAAAAGAAATAGAGCAAAAGCTCCCCAGGTAACAGCTGTTCCCCCTGAAAGAAGTTTAAAAGGATTAAGGCTCGATTCAATAATAATGCGCCCCTGCGGTTCCCTGTATCTTTCCGGGATATCAGGGAGCCCGTCCCCGGTACGGTCCTTAAAGCTTCGTACATATTCCATGATGGCAACCCACTCCTTAAGTTCCTGCACCCCGGGTTTGCTCTTATCAGCATCAATCCTGAAGTCGGCAAGACTCTCCATGGGATTCCCCTCTCTGTCTTTTGGTACAATCTCAAGAATATTGTATGTGAATGATCCTATCATTTTCAGAAATGCTGCTTCGTAAATATTAGAGGCAACCCGGTAAAGCTCTCTGTTCGATTTAGAATAATCAAGGGGCACATATTCTCCGCTATCTGTTTCGATCTCAATCGCAGTAACCCGGTCAAAGAGTACTCTTTTCGGATTATACCTGAATTTTACCCCTGAAATCTGCATAAAATAGGAACTCCCCTTTAGCGGATATACGCTTGTCACAACCTCAAGGGCCCGTTTAATTTCATATCCGTAAACGTAGCATGTTGTAATGGGATACCCCATGGTATTGTCCACTCCAATCCCCAGGGGTAATGTGCGGAACAGGTCGGCAACTGTGATTTTACCGGTATTCCCTGCAATGAGGCCATCCCTTATTACACCATTGGCCTTAATTCCGATGCGGGTTTTTGTCACAGGATCATCGGGATTGTAATCGTATCTGTTAGCCTGCCATCTTATTGCATCGGAAAGAAGATTCCCAATTGCAGCCTCATCCTCAATCTTTAAAAGGTCAAACCCGGTTTCCCCTATAATCTGAAGATAACTCAGATTGTAATCTTTAAGAACCCTCCTGTTTATCATTTCAATGAAGGAGCTAATCATCGATTTAATTGCCGGGTCATCCGGTATGGAATTATCGATTCCGGTAAGGGTGTAATTCTTTAATGAAGTTTTCCCATTCTTAAAGGTTATATCAAGAATCCCTGCATTCTGTCCATAGGAGCCGGATTGAACGATTATTGTATCCCCTGAGATTATCGGCTCATCCAGTTTAGTGTGGCTGTGGCCGCTGATTATTATATCAATCCCCTTAACTTTTTTTGCCAGATCCTCATCCTCAGAACTGATACCCCTTGAAAGTCCGCTGTGGGAGAGACAGACAATGATATCTGCTTTTTCGTCTTCTCTCAGTATACGCACCATTTCTCTGGAAGTTTCTATGGGGTCTTTAAATTTTACAGGGGAGGCAAATGGAGCATCACCGGCCGCGCCTTTACCCATAATGCCGAAGAATCCTATCCGCACCCCGTCTCTTTCTTTGATGATATATGGTTTAACAAGGCCCGATTTAAATACTTCCTCAAGTGTATCGTCTTTCGGCTTTTCCGGGTTAAAGAGAGCATTGCTGAAAACAATTTCAGGAAGAACTTTTTTTCTATCAGCTGTTTTAATTATTTGAGCAAGCCCGTCAGGATAGAGATCAAATTCATGATTCCCCAGGGTTACTACATCATAGCCCATTTTTTTCATCAGTGTCATCTCAAAAGATTCCTCTCTTGCCGGCATGTGAAAGAGCGACCCCATGGTATAATCTCCGGCGTCAACGGCAAAGACCGGATTGCTTCTTTTCTCTTTTTCCAGCTTTATTATTGAGGCTATTCGTGCCCAGCCCCCTGCTGTTTTCCCCGCACCGGGATTATTTTCAAAGTAGTCGAGTTCCGGGGCAAAGGGGATAAAGTGTGAATGCATATCATTTGTATGTATAAAAGTAATGGTTGTTTCCTCAGCTTTTAAAGATGAGGCCAGGCAGATTAAAATAGAGAAAATCAAGGCTGAAGTAAATTTCATATATATCCTCCGCTTTTCTTATACTTTTTCTTTATCCATAAAAGATTCTTTTGTCAAGACTGTATTATTGTGTTAGTATAAAAAGAGAATAATAATTTCAGTACTTTATATAATTTAATATGCTATATTTCTCCGCCGCCGTAGGCGGCGGAGAAATATAATCTTTTATTTTACACTAAAATACAAATTAAGAAATTACCATTGATAAAAAGAGCCGGTTTATTAAAAAAAGCCGTTGAAAATGATTGACCCCGGTGCTTTTGAAATGAACATATGACTGATTTTGTTTGAACTGATTACAAAAGATAATGGGTGTTACCTGGAAGATGTTTATGTTTAAATTTCTGAATAGAGAAAAATATTCCCGTAAGCTTCAGGGCCGTATTACCAGAGATGGCGGTAAGTCCCTTTTCCATAAAGGGGTTCTGGAACTTCATCATGGAATCCCTGTTATTAAACTGGAGGGCAATTATTCTGAAATGGGACTCCAGTACGGGGTGCTGTTAAAAGAAGAAATGGAAAAGTTCTACAATGAAAACCGTAAAAGGGGTGATGATATTATAAAGGCCTTACCCTGGTATATAAAGCCTTTCGGGAGCCTGATGATGTCAGTAGTGGCAGGTTATTCTGCTAAAAGGATCCCCCGTAAATACAGAAAAGAATTGTCCGGCCTTGCAAAGGGGAGCGGCATACCATTCAATGAAATTGCAACTGCAGCCTTTGGCGGTGTAATATTTGATGCTGCCTGTACAGCAGTTCTTTCCCGTGTTGATGGAGGTATTCTTCATGGACAGAATCTCGACTTTGAACCCTCCTATCTGGGGAATTATCCTGTAATTGTCGAATACAGGCCTGAGGGGAAAAGCCGCTATGTCAATTTCGGGATCACAGGCGTTCCGGGGATGTTCCATGGAGTAAATGAAAGGGGTATCTCCATAACAGTAAATTATGGTGACGGAACCTTTAATGGTGAAAACCGCGGCCTCCCCATGGGCTATAAAATACGGGAAATCCTCGAGTCAGCAGAGAGCCTGGACCAGGTTGAGGCTATGCTTAGAGAATTTAAGCCGGATGAGCTGGGGTGGATAGTTACTGTCTGCAGTGCAGAGGAGAAGAGTGCTGCTGTGTTTGATATTTTTAATGGTGATGTTGTAAGGAGTGATTTTTCCGGGGATAAACATAAGTATGTTTTAAACAGAATTTTCTGCAGCGGCAGGCTTGGCAATTATGATTATTCAAAAAAATATCTTCAGATAAGCAGAGGGGAGGGTATTTATAACCTGGCCAGGGTAAGGAGCGCGGAGAATTATTTTAAAGAGAGAAGTATAAATAGTGTTAATGATATGCTTCATTTTCTTGCTGATTACGATTTTTATCATTATAAAAAAATGCCCGGATCAATGAATACCACAATAGTAAATGAAAGGACTCTGCACACACTGATTTTTGACTGGAGAGATTTTTCTGTTTATTTCGCCTCAGCCCCCGGATACAGTTCTCTTGCGTCAATATATAAGTATAATTTTAAATCATCTTCCCTTGAGCTTTACAGGGATCCCCTGCCGGAATTTGGAAGCATCGATCTCCAGGGTTTCATGGAGTGGTACAGCAGCTACCAGAAGGCCTACCTTATTTCAACAGTGGCAAAGGGGATAGAAAGAAAATTCCCCTATATTAAATTCAAAAAGCCTGATTATTCCGGAGTCCTTGAAGATATTGATCTTACTGCATATCATAACCCAAGAGAACTCTGGTCTCTCTTCCGCATATGGAAAAGCGACAGGCGTGCCATAAGTTTTAAGGATGTAATTTTTTCCTGTAAAAAGGCGATTGAGCGTTATCCCGATTTTGCTATTCTTTACACAATTAAAGGGAGTATAGAGAGATCACTTAACAGGTATGATAATGCTGTCGATTCTTTTACCAAAGCCCTCAACTGTACAATTATTTCCGATTATGACAGAATACATATCTTCAATGATCTGGTCTCCCTTTATAAAAAAACCGGGGACAGGGAGAGGGCACTTGATGCAGCAGTAGAAAACATTAAACTAATAGAGTCACTTACAGAGCGCTACTCCATGGGGGGGATTGTAAGCAGAATATACGACCGGATGAAGTACTTCGCCTATAAGCCTGAACAGAGATATAAAATTTATCATAAGTAAAGGGGGATGTCACCTTATGTTTCTATCCTGTTTAAGGTATTTAACCGGGTCTGTTCCAATATTTATATCTGATACAGGCATTATGAATTGTTTAAGAGGTTCTCTTATTTCCAGTTTTTTCTGATTGTTAAAGGGTATTATCTCGGCAATTGGGGTATTTCTGTCTATGATCAAAATACGCGACCCCTCCCGGACTTTTTTGAGAGATTCACTTAAATGCGCCTTTAGGGTTGAAATGTTAATTGTTTTCATATGACCAGTTATGACTATATATGGTGTTGAATCAAGTAATATTTTGTGCAATCAGCTGAATATCGATATGTTCTCAAAAACAGGGGCATAGACCCTCTAGCTTGTCTTGAAAAATTCAAGCTGCACTCTCAGGTTTTCCGACTGGGCGCTTATCTCCTCAGCGGAAGATGCGATCTGCTCGGCCCCTGATGCCTGGTGCTGTGTCTGCTCATTGAGCTGATCCATAGTACGGGATATCTCCTGATGAGTTATGGTCTGTTCAGATGTTGAGTTGGAAATATTATCCGACATGTCCATAACCTGTCTGGTTGCATCAATAATATCATTGCTCGCCTTCTCCTGAACATTTGTAGACTCAACAATTTTCTGTACAATCTCTTTTGTGCTGTTTATGTAGCTTAAAATTTTTCCCAGGGCAGATGAAGTGTCATTGATATCCCTTATCCCCTGCTTGGCTGCCTGTACACCTCTGGCTACAAGGCCTGTAATGCTCTTTGCGGATTCAGCTGTCTGCTCAGCAAGTTTCCCTATTTCATCAGCAACAACAGCGAAACCCCGTCCATGATCCCCGGCCCGGGCTGCTTCTATTGCAGCATTAAGGGCAAGGAGATTAACCTGGTCGGAAATATCGCTTATCATTGTAACCATTTCGGCAATTTTAAGAGAATTTTCCTCAATGGTATTCATACCGGTTATGGTATTCTGCATCAGTTCATCACCCTTCTGCGCTTCATTGGTTGTGTCATTTGCTACAGTAAGGGCTTTCCCCGCGTCTGAATTTACGGTTTTAACAATACCTCCAAGCTGTTCCATGGACTTATAGGTGCTTCTGGAGTTTTCCGACTGCTCTGCCGCGTTTGCAGCAATAGACTCATTGGATGCGGATATCTCCTCAAGTGATGCTGTTGCCTCCTCAACTGCAGCAGCCTGGGACTGTGCGCTGTCAGCAAGGCTGGAGCTTGTTGCTGCCAGCTCTTCAGATGATGCCGCCAGCTGATTTGCAGCAAGCAGGGAGGAGTCCACCACAGCTTTTATTTTGTCCTGAAAGCGTTTCATGTTTTTTATCATATCTCCGAACTCATCAGGGAGAAAGTCGCTGCTCCTTGCAGTAAGATCCCCCTCTGAAAGCTGGTAGAAAATTTTAATGGTATTTCTGATAGGTAATGAGAAGCCTACTCCGATTCGATAGACAATAATGAAAACGAAAATGGTGACAAAAAGAATTCCCACTGTTACGTTTTTAACTATTGAGTCAACAGGGGCCATGAGGTATTCAATATAACTGATTGAAATAAGGTTATATCCTGTTGTTGACATTTTATATTTTTTAAGCATTACATTTCTGTTGTTTATAAGGTAGTCGAAATATTTTTCCTCATCACTTCTGACAAAGTCCATTATATCTCTCCCCGCTTCGTCGAAAAGATCAACACCCAGGCTTTTATTCAGCAGCCTCTCCTCAGGATGGTATATAAGTTTCCCTTCATCATCCATGAGGGCATAAATAGTCCCCTGATCGCTGCTGATGCTTTTTATAAGCTTCTCCATATCTTCAACATTAATTGTTGCAGCAAGCCCCCCTACAGCTTTGTTTAAAACAAGTTCCGGCACTGCACATACCACAATCATTTTGCCTGTATCTCTGCTGATAATCAGATCAGACCAGGCAGTTCTGTTTGTACTGAAGAGATCTTTGAAATATTTCCTGTCACCCACATTCGGGGTCTGACCCCTGTTTGTAAGGGTGCTTCCGTCAGGCCGGAAAGAGAAGAGAGTTTCGATATTCAGGTTGATTCTATTTATAAATATTTTGTAAATTAATGGTGTCTGCTCCTGAAGCGGCATTCTGCTGAAAGAGAATGATGTAAGGTATGCATGGAGTTCATTTTCAATTGACTTAAAACGATAATCCAGTTCAGCAAGGGCCTTCTCTGATTTAAAGGTTGTTGAATCTTTATAATACTGGATAGTCCGGTTTACATTTATTGAGTAAATAGCCATGCTCACAAATGTGAGTGAAATAATAAGAAATGTCATGATTGGAGCCAGGAGTTTTTCAAAAATTGTAAGGGGCCGAATCCCTGCGGCGCCTGCGACAGAATAGAGTATAATCTTCATTCTGTAGTAGTGATAAATAGTGGCAGCTAATCCAAGCATGATCCCTGAAAGTATAATAAAGAGAATTTGATAATTGCTGAAAATAATATTAAGCCTGTAGCTTATTATTGCTATGGCAATTGAGTTGATTAAAAAAATAATTAAAAGAAAAATGGAAACTGCAGCAAAAAGAAGTCTGGTGAAGCGTTTGTCACCCTCATCATCTGAATTAAGGTTAATGCTTCTGCCCAGCTTTTTTGTTGCAGCAAAAAAGAGTGCGCAAATAATCAGGAGAAGGGGGCTATAATACAAAAACAGGGAGGCTATGGAGATTGTCTGTTTAAATCCCAGGCCTACTATAAGAATTATCAGCAGCAAAAGGGGATGTGCGAAAAGATGAATAATAAAATTCTTAAGCAGCATTGAAGGTATTCTCTCAGCTTTTACCATACTCATAGAAAGGCTCCCGTATTCTGTAATTAGAAAAATTATTAATAAATACTCTTTTAAATATCAAGTAAAACTTATGTAGAACTGATTATTCTACAACCCTGAAAACGTTTTTAAGGTACTCCATAAACCGTGGGTCATCGCACATCACCTTTTCAGCGTCATCACTGATCTTTGCCACCGGGTATCCGTTGCATCTGCTCATCTTCATTACAATACTCAGCGGTTTAATCCCGGGGAAATCGTTTGTCAGATTTGTTCCTATTCCAAATGAGGTGTTTATTTTACCGCGGAATTCCCGTGCAAGCATTTCAATTCTGTTAAAGTCCAGGCTGTTGCTGAAAACAATGGTTTTTGTTAAAGGATCAATACCAAGTTTCTTATAGTGTTCAATTATTTTATACCCGAAATTAAAAGGATCACCGCTGTCGTGTCTTACCCCGTCGTAGAGCTTTGCAAAGTAAAGGTCGAAATCCTTTAAAAATGCGTCAAGAGTGATTGTGTCTGTAAGGGCAATCCCCAGGTCCCCTCTGTATTCATCTGTCCATTTCTGAAGCATATGCTTCTGGCTCATGTGAAGCTTTACACCAACAGCCTGGCCTGCCATTATCCATTCATGTGCCATTGTGCCTATAGGCTTTATCCCGTATTTTCTGGCAAAAAATACATTTGAGCTCCCTATAAAATTATTCGGCTCCAGTGTAGTTTTCAGATGGTTCACAACCTCCTCATGCCATCTGAAGGAGTGTCTTCTCCTGGTACCGAAATCGGCAAATTTTATTGTGTCGCTGTTATTTTTTATTATTGCGATTTTTTTATCAATTTCCGATCGTGCCCCATCATAGTCGGGGCGTGGAACCATGTTTTTGAAATAGATTTCATTAACAATGGCAAGAACAGGGACTTCAAAAAGTATTGTAAGGAGCCAGCTCCCCTTTACTTTAATGCTCAGTGTTCCATCCTCAGCAACATCCGGCACTACATGCGCTCTGTTAAGTTTAAAAAGGCTTAAAAAATCGATAAAATCTTTTTTGAAAAAGGGGATACGGCTTAGATAATCGAGTTCATCCCCGGAGAATTCCAATGTGCAGAGGCTGTCAAGCTCCCTTTCAATTTCAGGGAGATAGCCTGTAAAGTTAACTCCCGGTGTACGGCAGTTGAAGGTGTACTCAGCATCAATATCGGCAAAATGGTGCAGTACCCCCTGCATCATGGTGAACTTGTAAAAATCATTGTCCAGAAGGCTTGTTATAATCACTTGAGCATATTCTCCAGGTAAATTAAATTATAAGCCGGTCAACAACCTTGATGCCGGCTTTTTTCATCTCATCAAGAGCAGCAGCGATTGTATCCTCAGCAATTCCTCTGCATGCTTCAAGATTTACGATTACATTAAATCCTGCTCTTTTCAACTGGAGAGCAGTAGTTTTTACACAGTAGTCAGTTGCAAGCCCCCCTGCAATTATATTCTCTATCCCTTTGCTTTTTAAAAATTCTATAACCCCGGTTGACATCTTTTCGTCAAGATCGTGGTAGCAGGCACCGTAGGGGTGCATGTCTCTCTCCATCCCTTTCCATACAAAAAAGTCGTATTCAGAAGGGCGGGGGAGCCCCTTAAGCAGCTCTGACCCTTCTGTACCTGCAATGCAGTGGGCATTCCATCTTATGTCCATATTTTTCCCTTCAACAGGTGAAAACTGGGGATTTTCATTATCAGCAATCCAGAGCGCATTAGTTGAATGCCAGTCCTTTGATCCTACCCTTATTGAGGCAAATTCAGCCTGTCTGTTTAAAGAACCGGCAATTGTATCCCCTTCAGGTACAGGGAGTTCTCCGGGGCAGATTGGTGTAAAGCCTTTCTGCGCGTCTATATCAAATGAAGCTGTCTTCTTTTTATCTGGATGCATAAAAATCTCCTTATTGAATCAGTAATTATTCCTGAAGATGTATTTTAGTGCAATATTGATATTTTTAATCCCATCGCCGTCTTCGGCGGCGGCAGTGAGATTAGAGCATTTTTCTTAAAATAAAACTTAAGGAATTAACACTGTAAAATCTATTAAAATTTATCAGGAATTACTTTTTATAAAAAATTATTACTGACATATAAATATTGTTTTATTATAATTGTACGGATATCCGATTTTTTGTAAAATAAACAATAAGGAATCAGCAAATTTATTAGTAATAAAGAATTATAAAAGAGCCGGATAATATTAAATTATAGAGATCTTATCCTTTTATTATTTCAGTGCAGGTGGTAAAAATGTCAATTTCAATAAAAAAATATTGACATTTCGTTTGTTAAGAACAATTATTAATAGGTTGAGGTTGAATTATGAATGATACAATGAAATATAGAAAGAGCAGGCAGAGGGAGAGGATACTTGAAATCCTTCATGGAACAAAGTCCCATCCCACTGCAGATACAATCTACATTGAGCTTAAAAGCGAGTTCCCTGATTTAAGCCTGGGTAATGTATACAGAAATCTGAATATACTCATGGATCAGGGGCATATTCAGCGCCTTGATTTCGGGAGTACATTTAACAGGTTTGATGGTAACCCTCATATTCACAGTCATTTTATATGTGAAAAGTGCGGTTCTGTGAGTGATCTGGAAATTGATCATAAGGATCAGGCGGAAATAGCAGGTCTTGCGGATAAAAGCGGATTAAGAAAAATCAGCAGATACAAGCTGGATTTTTACGGTATATGTGAAAAGTGCATACATTAATATCATTCTCTTTTCCTGAGTGCTTTTTTAAGCTGAGATAATATATCAATTGATCTTCATGAATGTTACTTATAATTAAGATGTGTGTAATTTTGCAAAAATAATTATTGTATGCTTGACATTTGTATAGCTATAGAGTATCTTTTTTAAAATGGTGGAGGATTAATATGGGTGATACAAAAAAAGTTCCATTAAATGAAAGCTACAGTTACTTGAGAAAGTCTTTTGATAATTTAAATAATCAACAGTCTTCTTCTGAATCTGCACCTAAACTATTTCCGAACGTTAATAATTGTAAAAAAAATCAAGCAAACAATTCTAATTCGTCACAGAAAAACTCTAGGTAAATTAATTGATTACTTATATAAACATAGTATTTACCTTATTCCTTTTATTGCCAGGTTTTATTTCATTAAAAATACGGCAATCCACAAGAGAATACAAAGATTTAACAACATTTGAATATACATCCATTTCTATAGGTTTTAGTTTTTTAATTTTCTTGTTATGGCTATTGATAAATTCTATAATTTTTTCAATTGATAACTTCCATACTTCATTTATTAATGATTTAAAAAAATTAATTATAGATCAAAACCTTGATGTTCTATTTTCTAAATTTTTTGTGATATTTATTATTACATATATGTGTGCTTTTCTTTCATTCTCATTATTGATGTATAATTTACATTGGATTGGCTTCTGGAGTAAAATTCTAAGAAAATTTGGTTTAACTAGATTTTCATCACATCTCACACCATGGGAAGATTTCCAAATATTAAGCAAGCTTGATTGGATTATAGTAGAATTAAAAGATGGTCGAACAATTGTCGGTAAACTCGGTTTTGGATCACATTTGCCATTTGATAAAGAAATAGTTTTAAAAAGAACGGATCTAAGTCCAATTGAAATATACGATAAAGAGAAAAAACGAATTCTATATGGGCCTGATATTGACTTAACTTATATAAACTATTCTGATATTAATTTAATCCATTCAACCAAAGATAAAAGTATTGAAATCGGTTTTCAAAATATTAAAGATTATACTTTTGTTTTTCTTTCGCTGATAACATCAATTCTTATGATTCTTGTATTTTTTTCTTTAATTTCTTTAAAAATTGAAGGTAATTTTTCACATGGCTTCACTGTTGATTTAATTGTTCTTCTTATTGCCATTTTTTCTTGTATATGTAACTTGAAATCATTGAGTAAATTCAGCTGAAAATTTTGTAAAACGGTGCTTAACACTGAGGCTTAAGAAATTATTACCTCTGTTATCACTACGGTGTAAATTTATTAAGCCCCAGGAACGATAAACCATCTTATAACCTGACACACAGCAAACTCATCCGGAGGGAACATGCCTGTACAGAGAAAAGAAACGTCCCTTGGTAATCTCCGCCTCATTGACACACTGCAGTTTAATATAAATACTATAACCAGCAGTTTCTGCTACAGCGATAAAGAAAAAACACTCCTCCTTGATATTGGCACATCTGCCAATGTTGATCATGTGTTAAATACACTTCTGAAAACGGGTATTGAACCTGAAAAAATTGCCGGTATAACCGTGAGCCATTACCATTTTGATCATGGCGGCGGATGCGCTGAGCTCTGGAAACGGATGCAGGGAATAAACAGTGATTTCAGAATATATACAAACACTCTCACCAAAGAACTTCTGCAGAATGCAGAGGGGCATGTAAAGGGGGCAGCAACAACATTCGGGCCATTTGTGGGTACTATGGAGTATATCCCTGATGAAGCCTTTGAAATTGTGGAGTACGATTCATTTCTCCCTCTTGAATTTAATGACGGCGCGAAAATTAAACTGCTGCATACCCCGGGGCATACAAATGATCACTGCTCCCCGGCTGTTTATATTAACGGCAGGCTCATGTTCCTCTTTGCAGGGGAGGCAGCCGGGACATTCTATGCTGATGATACAGCCCTTTCATCCCCATCTTCCATGCCCCCGAATTTTAGATATGATGTTTACATGAATAGCCTGAAAAAAATAATTTCTCTTAAGCCTGAGGCAATCGGCTTGTGCCATTTCGGCCTCATTTCCGGATGGGAAGATGTTCAATCATATCTTCTTCAGCACGCTGTTTTTATGGAGAAATTCCGCGGCGGCATTATTGATGCATATAAAGAGAATCCTTCAACTGAATATGTTTTAGAAAGTACTGCTCATCTCTGGGAGGGGAAATTTGATGAAAGCCTCACCTCCATGAAGGGGAGTGAGTTTTTTTTCAAAAATCTTAAGCTGGCTCTTACTTACGGGGTAATGGTTGACCTGGGGTACAGAAAAGCAAAATATGAAAAACCCACCGGCATCAATTCTTAGTCCTGTTTATTTAACGGGAAGATGGAACAAAACCCGATTTTAACCATTTGCGCAGTCTCCGCTGCAGCAGCATTCTTCACCCCTTGCTTTTGCAAAACACTCTTTCCCTTCCTTCCAGGAATAATAGACAATCCATGCTGCACCGATTGAATCAACAAAGGCAATTCCGAAAATTTCATAAAGAGCGCTTGATACAAGAAGAATAACCGACATCATCAGACATGCTTTTGTGCATTTAGCATCTGCCAGTATAGGCTGTGAATTCAGCTCTCTCCCTGTTTTCTCTTTTGCCCATATGAGAAGAGACATTGATGCTATCGATATTGATGAAATCACTATACCCCAGAAAGTGCTTTCAGGGGCATGTTTCCCTGTGATATTGATAACTATTGTTATTGAGAGCCCTGCAGCGAGAAGATAAAATGCTGAACCTGTTATTTTTAATGCCATAATTTCGAAATTATCATTGGCATTGAAGTTATTTTTTTTAAATCTCAGAATCATGTGAGCTATGCCGACTCCGGAAATAATTTCCACAAAGCTGTCCAGGCCGAACCCGAAAAGAGCCAGGGTTTCATCACTGTGTCCAAGCCAAGTTGCTGCAATCCCTTCAATAAGGTTATATGTAATTGTTATAATGCTCAGTATAAAGGCCCATCTGTATAATTTATCTCTTCTGCCTGTCATGGTCTGTTCCTTATCTCTTTTGATTTTAAAATAATTAATAAGATACACTCTTGTTTTTTGTCACTTTAAATTTCAAGTCAAAATAATTGAGCAGTAATACATTGGCGAAATCATGAAGCTTTAATATTATAGATGGAGTTGAATTAATCTTCTCCCGGATAAAATCGTAGTGAGGGCGCTGCAGCAGATATTTGAAGAATATTATATTCAGTATGTTGCTGTTCAAATGTAAAAAACCGCAATAATTTTACAGTAATTATTCCTGAAGATATTTTTAGTGCAATAATGATGTTTTTCATATCTGGGGCTGTCTCAAAAGTCAGATTTTCGGGGATTTGTCATTCCGGTTTTGCAGCTTCAATTATTGCAAATACCGGAATCTCCTGATTAAATCAAGCCTAAGAGATACCGGCATTACGCTACGCTACAGCCGGTATGACAAGGAAATTACTTTTTGGACAGCCCCGGATATTAGAGCATTTTATTTCAAAAAAAATTAAGGAATTAACACTGATAATTTTAACAAAAAAAAGATACTTCCCCTTTACTATTGTATTTTAATGAAAATATCTCTAAACTGGAGGTGCTTTATGAATTATAAAAAATTCGGTAATACCTGGGTTATCAGTCTTGATTCTGGTGAAGAGGTGGTTGAGGGTCTCTGCAGATTCTGCAGGGATAACAAGGTTCTGTCCGGCACTATAAACGGTATCGGCACAACAGATAATGCTGTGATTGGTATATACGATTCAGCAAACAGGGTGTATAAATCGACAATGATTGAAGGTGATCATGAGATTGCAAATATCACCGGTAATATCTCCCGCATGGAGAATGATGTATATCTTCATATCCATGCCACTCTTTCAGATGGGGAAAACTTTACTATAGGGGGGCATCTTACTTCAGCTGTAATAACCGGATCCTGTGAACTTTTTGTAACAGCTGTTGATGCTGAAATAAACAGGGTGTTTAATGAAAAAACAGGGCTCTATTCTCTCAAGCTTTAGTTTTGTCCGGATCAGAAATGAGCTTTTCCACCTTTAATAAATTCTCTTTTATGAGGGGAAGGTTGGAGAGCTTAATGGCTTTTCTGAAAAGATCCCTTGCTTCAAAATATTTTTTCTCATTCATCATGCAGATATAACCCAGGTTGTTGTATATAAACGGGTTTGTTTTATCAAGACTGAGGGCTTTGATAAATTCGTCTTGCGCTTTTTCCCAGTCGCCGTTATGAAGATGGGATACACCTGTTTCAAAATGACTGAGCGCTTCGATGCATTTTTTATATGTTTTATCATCACTGCTGTTTTTAATTTTTATCTTTATTACGGCAGATTCATTCTCATCAGGGCATTTTTCCATTGTGCGTTTAAGATATTGATTCGCCTTTTCTCTCTGCCCTGAATTGTAGTAGAGCTCTGATATTGTTTTTAAAGTATTGTAATGTTCACCTTTTATCTCCATCTCTCTCTGGAGAAGAGATTCAGCTTCATTATATTTCTTCATACCCATCAATGCAACAGCGCAGTTGTAGTTAACCCCTTCTCTCCTGCTTCCGGTGGATAATATTTTTTTGAAATATTTCTCTGCAGTGCCGTAGTCCCCTGTTGTAAGGGCATTTAATGCAAGCCGGTTATAAATTCTGTTGAGTATCAATAATTCCCCCTTATTTCCGGCAGTGTATCCGGAATGTACTCCCCGCTGCCTCAGGCAGCAGGGAGATTTAATCTGCTATTTAGTATTAAAATCCATGTTAAGAAATCAGCCTACAAAAAGTGACAGTATAAAAACCGCTGTGATTGATACAAGTCCCAGCACAAGTGTAGCAGAAGTGTAGGCCCTGTATGCTATCGGCGGCTCCATATCGCTGAACTGTGAAACAACCCAGAAATAGGAGTCATTAGCGTGCGATACTGTCATTGAACCTGATCCGATTGCCAGTACTGTCAGTGCCGGATTAAGTCCCAGTATCGGAATAAGCGGCGCCATTATTGAAGCTGTGGTGATAATAGCCACTGTTGATGAACCCTGCGCGGTTTTAAGCGCTGCAGCAATAACAAAAGGTAGAAAAATTCCCAGGTTCATCCCTGACATTGAATCACCTATAAAGGCGGTCATAGGTGAAGCCTTGAGAATACTTCCGAAAGCTCCCCCGGCTCCGGTTATTGCAAGGATAAGTGCGGCATTTTTAACTCCATCCCCCATCCAGCCGCTTACTGCATCGCTCATGTCCTCTTTTTTAACAAGGAGAAGCGCAAGAAATACTCCCAGTATAAGGGCTGTGACCGGATCCCCTATAAAGTTGAAAATATTTTTGGCAGTTCCGTCTCCAAAGGGCTTTGTAGGGTAGCTGGCAACTGATCTTAAAAGAATAAGGATTATCGGTATTACTATGGGTGCAAATGAAAGAATAGCAGAAGGGAGCTTCTCCCTCTGTTTTTGAAGCTCTTCATATGCCGGATCCACCTGAGGTTCAATGTAATACCTTTTAGCAAAGAGAATAGCCCAGAAGTACCCTGCAAGCATTCCCGGTATGGAAACAGCAATACCCATCCCTATAACCATACCCAGGTCAGCATTAAGAATTCCTGCGGCAGCAATAGGACCCGGTGTTGGGGGTACAAGGCAGTGTGTGGCGTATAAACCTGTGGAAAGGGCAACTGCCATTACTGCCATTGATTTGCCGCTCTCCTTGGCAAGAGATTTATTCAGCGGTGAAAGTATAACAAATCCGGAGTCGCAGAATACAGGGATTGAAACAATGTATCCTGCAATACTCATGGCAAGTGGTGATCTGTCGCGCCCCACCAGTTTAAGAATGGAATTTGTCATTGCCAGGGCTGCACCGGTCTTTTCAAGGATTGTACCGATTATTGTACCTGCAACAATTACTATCCCAATATACCCCAGGGTTCCTCCAAAACCGCTTCTGATTGCTGTTATAATATCAGCAAGGGGCATCCTGATGAAGATACCGTAAAGAAATGAGACTAAAATAAGCACAATAAAGGCATTCATCTTGTATCTTGCAGTTAAAAAAATGATTATTGCCACTGCAATAAGCAAAAGCACTATGGCTGCGCCTCCTGAAACCATTTTAGACCTCCAGCTTTAATATATTTAAATTTTAAGTATTTGCAGATGCTTATATTGTTATAATATAGATTTCTCTGCATTATTTAAGGAATTATCTTCATGTAACTGTATTTACGATAATAAATAAAATCAGATTTTTCAAAAAAAGAATCCAAAAATGATGCGGTTCGAAAAAAAAACGATTTCCTTTATCCGGTAATTTCTACCTAAAATTTTTTAGATAAACCGGGTCAATAATTCTTGACATTTCTTCCCTTTAATAGAATATGCAACAAGTTGAATATTCTATATTTTTCCAGTGTTAATTCCTAACTATTATTTGGAATAAAATGCTTAAATATCCCCGTCGCCGAAGGCGGCGGGGATATTTAAAACAGCATTATTGCTCTAAAAGATATTTTCAGGAATAATTACTGAAAATACTTTTCATAATTCAGAAGTTTATATGCTGAGAAATTATAAGATAAAAGGAGATAGCCGATGAAAACCAGAATTACTGAAATGTTCGGTGTGGATTACCCCATCATATGCGGTGCAATGATGTGGCTTTGTACTCCAAAGCTCTGTGCGGCCGTATCAAATGCGGGCGGACTGGGGAATCTTACTGCAGCAAATTACCCTACAATAGATGAGTTCCGCAAAGCGATAGAGGAAACAAGAAAACTCACTGATAAACCTTTTATTGTGAATGTAACAATTCTCCCTTCTATACATGTAACAGGAGAGCATCATAAAATGTATCTTGATGTCTGTGCTGAAGAGAAGGTGGCTGGCCTCGAAATATCGGGCACACCTATACATAAAGCCTGCGGTCCTGAATATATGGATAAACTGAGGAATGCCGGTGTTAAAATGTTCCACAAAGTGGGAGCTGTGCGGCATGCCAAACATGCTATAGCAGCAGGATATGACGGTATATATGCAGCTGGTATTGAGGAGGGGGGGCATCCTCTCAATGATGATGTAACTACTATGCTTCTTACTCCAAGGATTGTTGATGAGCTTGGGGTCCCTGTTGTAACTGTAGGGGGGATTGCAGATGGAAGAAGTATGGCAGCTGCTTTAACTCTCGGGGCCGATGGTGTGATGATGGCAACAAGATTTGTCGCCACACAGGAGTGCGAAGTCCATGATAATATAAAACAGGAGCTTGTGAAAAGGGAGGAGTATGAAACCACCCTTATCTGCAAAACCCTCAATCTTCAGGGGAGGGCAATAAAGAATAAGTGTGTTGAAGAGATTCTTGATCTGGAAGCGCAGAATTGCGGCTTTGATAAACTTATCCCTCTTATGTCAGGCAAAAAGGTTAAAGAGGCATGGGAGCAGGGTAATGTTGATCTTGCGCCAATGATGATGGGCCAGTCTGTGGGGCTTGTACACGATATTCCTACCTGTAAAGATCTTATTGAACGCATGGTTAGCGAGGCAAAGGAGCATCTTGCTAAAGCTGCAGAAAAATTGAGGTAAATCGAATGGCATTGTCACATTCAATCCTTGCTACTCTTGTGGGCCGTGGAAAACCTTTAAGCGGTTATGATCTGGCCAAGGAATTTAACAGTTCTGTAGGCTTCTACTGGAAAACCACTCATCAGCAGATCTACAGGGAACTGGCGCGCCTGGAGCAGAATAAGCTTGTTACTTCAGAAGTAATAAAGCAGAAGGACAGGCCTGATAAAAAATTATACTGTATCACCGATGAAGGGAGGAGTACACTTATTGACTGGATTGCTCTCCCTTCACTCCCCACACCCGTAAAAGAGGAGATGCTGGTCAAGATGTATGTGGGGTTCCTTGTGCCAAAAGAAATTCTTATTGAAGAACTGGAGAGGCGCAAGGGGGAGCATCTGGAAAAACTGAAGCTTTATAAAGAATATGAAGAGAATGTTTTTTATGATGTAAAGAAACTCCCTGATAAGGGGAAATACCGTTACCTGAACCTGAGAATGGGTATAAACTTTGAATCGGGTCATGTAAAGTGGTGTGATGAGGCAATTGATTTTCTTAAAAAAGAGATAGATTGATATATTATTATAATTGAGGAGATAGAATAAATGAAAACAAGAATAACAAAACTTTTCGGTATCAAATACCCTATAGTACTCCCGGGGATGAGCTGGATAAGCACCCCTGAACTGGTGGCTGCTGTATGTAATGCGGGAGGCATAGGGTGGCTTGCAACAGGTCCCCTCTCCACAAAGGAGACTGAAGCTGCAGTTAAGAGGATAAGGGAGCTTACAAAGAAGCCTTTCGGGGCCGGCGCTACCCTTCTTATGCCCGGTGCAAAGGAGAATGCGGCTGTGCTTATGGATATGGAGGTCCCTGTAATAAATGTTTCTCTTGGCAAGCCAGATGATATTGTAAAGAGAGTGCATGGTTACGGCGGAAAGGTTATACAGACTGTTATTAATGAAAAGCATGCTCTTTCTGCAGTAGGGGGTGGTGTTGACGCGCTTCAGGTTACAGGGTATGAGGCTGCTGCACATGGCGGCAAAGTTGCCAATCTCTGTCTTATACCTTCAATAAGAGAAAGAGTTGATGTTCCTATAGTTGCAGCTGGCGGGTTTGCCACAGGTCAGGGTCTTGCTGCAGCCCTTACTCTCGGAGCTGATGGTGTTGCAATGGGTACAAGGCTTGCTACAACAAAGGAGAGCCCTGTGCATGAAAGAACTCTTCAGGCTCACCTTGATGCCGGGGTAGAAGATACTCTCTACTCTGACAGATTTGACGGACTATGGTGCCGTGTTCTTAAGTCTAAATCAGCGGCTAAATCTATAAAGAGCGGAATGAATCTTTTCCGTGCAGCAATTGTGGGCCCGAGAATTGCCAAATCCCTGGATCTCCCTCTTATGAAAGTAATGCTGGGAATGCTTGCCCAGCCTGACAAGATGATGACACTGGCTCATATGGCAACAGCCTTTGATAAAATCCAGGCTGCTACTGAAGGTGGGGATTATGACAAAACAGGGGTTCAGCTTATAGGGCAGTGCTGCGGATTGATACACGACATACCAACAGTTAAGGCATGTATTGATCAGATAGTTAAAGAAGCAAAAGCAGCAGGTTTAAGCACCACAGAAATGCTTAAGTAGCTATTTTCCTTAATGTTGCACTTGGGGCTGTTCAGTGTTAAAGCGGAACAGCCCCTTTTTTTCCAGATTATTGTTTAATTTTATTCATCTTTAAAGCAGCCCCCATAGCCAGGAGTGTCTGGTTTCTGTCCTCAATGTTAAGGGCCTGTTCAAGTCCCCCTGCATCTATATTCATATTTATCGCCTCTTTTGTCAGTCTCAGGCCCATATGATTTTTTGATAATAGAATCTTTGCATATTCATGTGCTGTTTCAAAAAGCTTATCTTTCTCAACAACTTTTGTTACAAGCCCAAGGTGCATTGCTTCATCTGATGTCATGAACTTGCCGGTATACATAAATTCATATGCTCTTCCTGCTCCAATCATGCGGGGGAGGAGGTATGAACATGCCATATCAGCTCCGCCAAGGCCTATGTTTATATAGGCTGCACTGAATTTTGCGTCAGGGCTTATTATTCTTATGTCTGATGAAAGTACAAAACTGAATCCCTGCCCTGCAGCAGCACCATGAACAGCTGTGATAATCGGCTGCGGGGCCCGGCGCATATGAAGATTTAATCTGGCCAGTCTTGCCTGAAACCTGTAAAATTCTTCTGTCGACATTTTGGGTGCGGTTTCCATAGATTCCTTCATGTCAAGGCCTGCGCAGAAACCCTTTTCCCCGCTTCCAGACATTATTACAACAGCTGTTTCAAGATCGTATAATCTCTCCCGCCAGAAATGTTCAAGCTCTTCCATCATAAGATGATTGATTGCATTGTAGTTATCGGGCCTGTTAAGGGTCAGGCTCATGAGCCCCTTTTCAACAACTTCGTATTTAATTGTTTTGTAATCCATGAGAAATCCTCCCGGCATTTTTTTATTACCCTCTTTCAGTCTGGAACGTTATTCAGCGAAATCGGGGAGCTTAATGTTATAATTATATATACAAAAGAGTTTCCCATGTCAATGCTATTTATTATATTATCCGTCCAGCCGGTATAATTGGCTTGACATTCAGCTTTGATGTTTTATATATTGATACGGTATTCATTTTCATGATGAAGAGTCTTTTCTGCGAATCATATTTTTATGGTGATTAGCCGGGAGAGGTTTTAATCATTATTTTTTTGGGTACCAGATTTAACTGCTTCTTAATCTCAGGGGAATTGTTTCTATAAAAATAGATAAATATCCCTGTTAATAAAAAACAATAATTATCCGGAGGATAAACTTTTATGAAGAGAACAAACTTTTTAAGATTTCTTGCTGCAGTACTATTTGTTGTGATATTATCAGCCCCTGTTCTTTCTCTTAAACTTGGCGGTAAAGACCTTGTTAAAAATGGAACCGGCAAAAGAACCATGCCTATTGTCGGGTCTGTATATTTTGCTGACCTATGGGTTCCCCAGGAACTGAAAGGTGGAGCGGATTCTGCAATATTAAATGCTGATGAGCCTATGTCTATTACCCTTACAATTGATTCAGGTATTATCACCAGAGACAGATTTGTAAAGGCTGTAACTGAAGCATTTGCACAGTCTGCTTCTGCTGGATATCCGTCAGCAGATACCCGTATATATCTTAATATGTATAATGATATTACCATATCTAAAGGCGATAAGTTTATACATCATTATGACCCTAAAGCTGGTACAACAGTTCAGTATAGATCTGTTAATACAGGGAAGACCACTACTCTTGGTATAGTAAAAGGGGTTCAGTTCAAGAAAGCATTTTTCGGTATGTTCCTGAGTTCAAAGCCTATTCAGGCAGGACTCAAAAAAGGGATGCTTGGTCAGTAATTTAATTATATTATAGTAGAATTAAAAAAGGGGCCCGGGGCCCCTTTTTTTATCTGTCTACCGCTGGAGTACTTCTTCGCTTTTCCCTCTGTCCCCCAAAGGGGGCACGAGTTTATATATTATTACCCGGATATTTTTTTTCTGATTCCGTCATATTGTTCCGCTAATCTTTTGCAAACCTGGCAATTTGAACGGGTGTTTTTATACTCTGATTCATCAAATTACTCAAGTTTTTATTTTACGTGCCCCATTTGGTAGACAGGGGGCTGACCCCGGAAAATACGGGAACAAATAATAGTAATGCTTATCCCGAAGATTGGGAATGAGTTTTTTTATTTTGTAAATTCAAAATCCGCCCTGCGGTGGTGCTGAGCTGATTCATTTGAATCAGTTTTTTTATATCCATGTCCGGCTGTAGTGATACGCCTGCTGCTGATACCCATATTCACCAAATAAGCCTTAACAGATTCGGCGCGCTTAACACTTATATCAAGATTTGCCTTATGTGACCCCACACCATCAGCGTAGCCATTAATTGTAACTTTTAGATTTCTGTTCTCTCTGAGAAACCGGATAAGATAGTGAAGTACAGGTATATCCTCCAGTCTTACAGATGAAGAGTTGAATGCAAAATAAACAGGGGAAGCGATAAAATTTTCCGGTTTAAATCGCTCGGAATCATCACCGGATAAATCTTTCTCTGCTTCAGCAATATAAAAGTTATAATTACCCTTCTCCCCCCGGTTTGATGAAATCAATAAACGCCCGGAGCCTATTTCGCTGACAAATATTTCATCTTCACCGGAGTTTATCCCTTCACCGGCTTTTACTATCTCTCTTACACCTTCATCATTAACACTGGAAAAATATATATCTCTTTTATCAGGGGTATCTGTATACCCGGAGATATATATACCATCTTTTGAAAGGGAGGGGCGAATAAGATAGGGTTTAATATCTGACTGGCGGGATATCGCAGCAGTTTTAACATCACCCCAGAATTCATCCTCCTGGACTACCTCTATAATTCGTATTGCTTCCGGATCATTGTAATTTATCCTGGTAAAAAATATTCTGTTCCCGTCATCACTTATATATGGATTGATCTCATTTTCCCTTGTGTTTACTGCACCGGAAAGCTGTTCAGGGCTTGTCCATACCCCATCTGCCTTTATTGAGTAATAAATGTCAAAAGAGGGGGAGTCAGCCTCTGCGTATTTAAGGCTCCCCGGCCTGTTGGATGCGAAAACAAGTTTATTCCCATTATCAGCAAGGAATGGGGAGATATCATCACTTTCTGAATTTATCCCTTCCATAGGTACAGGATCGCTCCAGGAGCCTTCAGTATAGGTCATGGTGAAGAGATTGAAGCGGCTTTCATCCGCCCCTTTTCGTGTAAAGATTATTGTATCCCCTGATGGAGAGATAGTCAGTGAAGTTTCATCCCCCTCTGTATTGATTCCGGATAATATTTCATTAGTAATGATATTTCCTGCTGAAACAGGGGAAATTGAGAGAAAAAATATAATTAAGGGGAGGATTGCTCTAAGTTTCATTACAGGACACCTGCCTCTTTTTGTAAAAAATATGGGGGCTCTGACCCTTATATAATAAATTATCGGCAAAAGCAATAGAAAAACAGGTTATTTATTATTATAGTAACAATGGGCAGGATTTTTAAAAAAAATGGGGGCGTCTAAAAAGTCGGATTTTAAAGAATATGTCATTCCGGTTTTGCAGCTTCAATTTTTGCAAATACCGGGATCTCCTGATAAAATCAAGTTTATTAGATACCGGCATTCCGCTTTGCTTCAGCCGGCATGACAAGGAAACTACTTTTTAGGTACACCCCCAAGAATTATTGACAATATGAGTTTCGAAAACTCATACTGCCGAAGCATTAGTGATCACAGGTATTAGTGCCGGTAACCAGTTTTTCATTAAGAAAAAGATTTACAATAGCTTCTGTAGAATCAGAAGGGGCTCCGGTTATAACAGAAATATTATTCTGCTGAAAAAGCTGCTGAGCCCTGCTCCCCATCCCTCCGGCTATTATGCAGTTAACGCTTAGAGTGCCGAGCCATTGAGGGAGGACCCCCGGTTCATGCGGAGGGGGCGTGTGTGTTTCTTTTTTTATAATTGTTTTTGCTGCGCTGTCCACATCAAATATATCAAAAACATCACAGTGTCCAAAGTGCATGCATAGTTTCCCGCCTGATGACGGTATTGCGATTTTCATTACGGCTGCCTCTCTATTTTAGAAATTATTTTTTGTACAACAGATTTGAAGTTTACAGCAGGGATGGAGTCCCCCTCACCTATGGAAAAGGGCTCCCCATTGTCTCCACCTGCTGTTATTGCCGGGTCAAGTGGGATACGGCCGAGAAAAGGGACACCCATATCTGCAGCCATAGTTTCCCCACCGCCAGACTTGAATATGTCGATTCTTCCTGCGCAGTGAGGGCACTGGAATCCGCTCATATTTTCCACAACTCCCAGTACAGGGAGGTTGATTCTTTTACAGAATGTAACAGATTTTCTCACGTCAAGTAGCGACACATCCTGGGGTGTGGTTACAATAACCGCTCCATCAGGATCTTTTATCAGATTGCAAACTGACAGGGGCTCATCCCCTGTGCCTGGAGGTGAATCGACGATGAGGTAATCAAGCTCCCCCCATTCAACATCCATAATAAACTGCCTGATGGCATTATGCTTTAGCGGCCCTCTCCATATAACAGGCTCATCCTTATCGGGCATAATTGAGCCTATTGACATAACCTTGAGGTTGTTGCTGTATTGGATGGGGGTTATCATATTTTTGCTGTTGTCAAGGGGGATTTTTTCGATCCCCAGAAGTTTCGGTACACTTGGTCCATGTATGTCAACATCCATTAGTCCTGTTGAGTACCCTGCTTCTGCCAGTGCAGCAGCAAGATTAACCGCCACAGTGCTTTTGCCCACTCCCCCTTTGCCGGAGAGAACAATTATTTTGTGTTTAATTTTATCCAGTGTGTCACTGAGGCGTTTCTCTTCTTCATCATTTTTTGTTTTACTGCTGTCGCAGGTGTTCATTGGATCCTCCTCTCTAAGATTCCGCTATTTCTTTTAATATTGCTTCATTGAGCTTTTTTATTTCATTTACCGTTTCACTGTTATCCAGGCTGCCGTTATAGGCAATTATGTCCTGAGCCTGTCTTTGTGACTCAAGAAAAGCGTTGTCGATGTTTAATTCAGCGGCAACAGATATCCCCTTTGTTTCACAGTAATCCTTTATCGCTTTTTTTACTTCAGGATTAATATCAGCTCTGTTTATGCATACCAGAGATTTTATCCTGAAGTGTTCTGACAGCTCTATTACACGTTTTAAATCGTGCAAAGCTGAAATATTAGGCTCTGTTACCACCAGAAGCAGATTAACCCCTGTTATGGTTGAGATAACCGGGCAGCCTGTTCCTGGAGGACCATCAAGAATGATAAGTTCAATGTCCTCTACTGATGCCATCCTGCGTGCTTCTTCCCTGAGTTTTGCCACCAGTTTCCCGCTGTTCCCTTCCCCCGGAGAGAGCCTGGAAAAAACTGCAGGTCCCTTTTTTGTTCTTCCTAAAAAAAACTCTCCGCAGTTATTATCATAGGACTCTATAGATTGTTCAGGGCAGAAGAATGCGCATACACTGCACCCTTCGCAACTGATCGGATCAATATTAAGATTTCTGCTTATGGCATTAAATCTGCAAAGTTCGAGGCATTTGCCGCAAGCACTGCATGTATCATGGTTGATCCGGTATTTTTTACCGTGGTAAAAGGGATACCTTTCTACAATATCCGGGTCAATGAGCAGGTGAAGATTTGCCGCGTCAACGTCGCAATCCGCTGATACGCAGCTTTTCTGAAGCGCTACCAAGGCAGCTGATATGCTTGTTTTACCTGTTCCCCCTTTACCGCTTATAACAGCTATCTCTTTCATTTACCCTCTTTTTTGATAATTTTCTGTTTAATGTACCCTGCTATATTTTTCAGCTCTGCTCTGTATCTATTCTGGAATAACTTGTTGAAGCTTCCGGTGGAGTAGGCATAGGCCAGATCTTCTGAATATGAGATTACAGCGGTGATCTTGATGTTTTCATCTTCGCAGAATTTTAGAACAATATTATCGCTGTCTTCAGTATCGTTTTTATTTATTATTACTGAAAAGTCGAGTACCATAGCCCTTGCAGCTTCTACTGATATTTTCAGATCACTCAGGGCAAAGGGGGTCGGTTCGGTTACAAGCAAAAGATGGTCGCACCCCTTTACCGCCGAAACAAAGGGGCATGAGGTCCCCGGAGGTGCGTCAATAATCTTAATTTTCTCATCTCTTTTTCTTAATTTTTCTCTTACATAATCAATCAGTAATGTTGTCTGGATCTGCCCTGTATTGAGCCTTCCCCCTGTGTAGTATATTCCCTCCGCTTCACCTTCCTCATATAAACCTATAAGATTTTCGGCCGCAATCAGTGCACTGGCAGGGCACAGAATCAGGCATCCTCCGCAGGAATGACATAGATCTTTAAAAATTAGAGGGCGTTTATTAACCATGGCAATGGCATTGAATCTGCAGAAATCGGCGCAGCCGGAGCACCCTATACATTGCCTGTCAATCAGTTCAGGAATTTCCATATATACATTAGAGCTCTCTGTTTTTTTTATTTTCAGAAACAGTGCAGCATCGGGCGCTTCCACATCGCAGTCAGCAAGGACAACGCTGTAGCCGCTGATTTTAAAATATTCCTGTAATGCTATGGCCAGAGTGGTTTTACCTGTTCCCCCTTTCCCGCTTGCTATAGCTATTTCCATTTTTTCCCGGCTCTCTTGCATCGAGGATTTTTTTTTTCTGGATTACCTGAACAGTTTCTAAAGCGGTTTCTTCCTCCCTCTTTCTCTGCCTGTGAGTTCTGTATTGTTTCGTCGTTTCCGGAATTGTTGCAGTATCCGTTTCTCATTGTTTTATACTGATTTTTCATAATGCCTCCTTTTCATGCCAGTGCCCGCTAACATTTGCAGACTCTGTTTTTCCCAGAGTCCCTTTTTTCAATTCCTCAAGGGCGTCTTTCACTGTGCCGTTAGCTCCTGTATAAATTTCTATCCCCGCAGCATTAAGGGTTGCAAATGCCTTTGGCCCAACGTTTCCTGTAATTACTTTTTTGGCTCCCGAATCTATTACATTCCGCGCGGTCTGAATACCTGCGCCTTGAACTGATTCCATCATCACCTGGTTCCCCAGATAGGTGAAGTTTCCGTCAGATGTATCGAAAATAATAAACCCTGAAGCTCTGCCGAACCGCGGGTCTATGCCTGAATCAATTGTTTCACCTGCAGCTGTTACTGCTATTTTCAATTATGGCCTCCACTTGTTTAATTTTTTAAGATCAATACATAGTAAATATGCACATACTGTGCCAGATTTATGAAGAGGGCATTCCCAGGAAATTTCTTTAGTACCTGGCTGGTTTTAATAACATAAAAAGGGTTTTGTCCGGTTTATTGCAGCTCAGAGAGGGGAAGGGGTTTTTTCGATTTAGTAAAGTAGAACTTATATTATATGAATAGTTGCAAAAAGCAATCAGCTTTTCTCAAGGAGGTTGCTTTTTGCAATTACTCCGGTTCTCTTATACTGTACTGCTTCATCTTTCTCCAGAGAGTTGATTTATCTATTCCCAGAGTTGAGGCGGTCTCTTTTCTATTCCACTTATGTTTTGTAAGGACATTTAATATCAGTTCCTTCTCCATATTTTTTATAGTAGTTTCCGAAACTGCCGCAAAATCAGCTTTTATCAGGTAATGGGGGAGATGTTTTTTGTGAATGTAGTGCTCTTTGCAGAGGATAAAGGCGTGCTCAATAACATTTTCAAGTTCTCTTATATTCCCGGGGAAATCGTGGTTTATCAGAATGTCGATAGCTTCATCTGTCATACCTGTAATATTTTTTGATTTAAGAATGTTGTACATGCTGATAAAATGTTTAATAAGGAGGGGTATATCCTCTTTCCTTTCTGAAAGAGAGGGGAGGGATATTTTCATAACATTGAGCCTGTAAAAAAGATCTTTCCTGAAATTACCGTTTTTTATTTCATCCTCCAGATTACGGTTTGTTGCTGCAACTATTCTTACATCAGCTTTTACCGGTCTAATCCCTCCCAGGGGCTCATATGTTTTATCCTGAATAAATCTTAATAGCTTGGCCTGTACATTTATAGAGAGTTCTCCTATCTCATCGAGAAATAGTGTCCCCCCTTCAGCCTGCTCAATCCTTCCCGGTTTGTCTTTTTTAGCGTCAGTAAAAGCCCCTGATTTATATCCGAAAAGTTCCGATTCTATCAGATTGTCAGGAATTGCAGCACAGTTAACCGGTATAAGCTTTCTGCCGTTTCTTCTGCTCAGATTATGTATGGCATGTGCTACAAGCTCTTTCCCTGTTCCGCTCCCCCCTTCTATAATAACAGAGCTGTCGCTTTCTGCAATATCAGGAAGAATTTTGAAGATTTCCCTCATGCGGCTGTTTTTACTTACAATATCTTCAAAAGTAAAGCCTGACTCAATGGTTTTCCTCAGGCTGGTAATTTCGGTAATATCCCTGAATGTTTCAACCCCGCCGATTATATTTCCCTTAATGTCTTTTAAAATAGCGGTGTTTATGCTTATAGGTATTTTTTCACCGGTCTCTTTTAATATATAAATTGTTTTGTTTATCAGGGGTTTGCCGGTTTCGATTGTTTCTTTTAATGCGCAGGAGTAGCTGCAGATATTGGCATGAAATATTTCGTAGCAATGTTTTCCTATTGCATCATCTTTCTTTATCCCTATAATATTTTCTGCTGCCCTGTTAATAGATGTTATTCTGAAATCAGTATCAACTGTAAAGACCCCGTCAATAATGCTGTCCAGAATGATGCCAAGTATGTCGGTTTGTTCAGATTGCATTATGCAATTCCAGGTAATTAATAATTTTTGTTAATGAGCACATTCAATGGGGATAAGAAGATCAATCGCAGAGCCGTTATTGTGCCATTCCGCTGCACAGAGGTACTTTATAATCCGAATCCCCCGTCCTCTTTTACTTAAAGATGGTTCCGGTTTAGCTGATTCAAGGGGGAACTGGAATCCCTCACCCTCGTCAGAGATTGTTACCTTTATGCATTGGGGGGATTTTTTTATGTTAACGCTGATTTTTTTTTCAGGATCCCACCGGTTGCCATGTTCCATGGCATTATTTACAGCCTCATCAAGAATCAGGCGAAGTTCATTATTGTTTATAAGGAGCTTATCTGAATTGAAATCGATTTCTTTAATGATAGAATATATCAATTCCTGGCCGGTCTCTTTTAATGTGGGGAATTTCTTTTCAAATATTATCATATCTAACATTTTCTATTGTAATCATGCTTTTATAATAAGCTATTAAGCTTTAAAATAAAAGCACTTTTTTCTTATTGTGAAGATTTTTCGGGGTGGGGAGATTCGAACTCCCGACTTCTTCGTCCCGAACGAAGCGCGCTACCGGGCTGCGCTACACCCCGATTAAGACAATTAAACAGAAATGGGGCGCGTAAATTAGTCAATTGTTTTTTGAAAAAGCTTTAAAAGTGCTTCAGATTATGGTATTTTATATTTTAATCAAAAGGGTTCGGGAGTTAAAAAATAGTTGCACCTTATGGAGGTTATTTTAATTGTGAGTTACTGGAGAATATAAAATGGATTTCGAATATGAATATGTTAAGAATATTCCTGTAGTCAAATTCAGCCGGGATGACGGATTCCTTATAGGTGAAGAGATCAGTATTTTCGGATCAAATGTCTCTGAGCTTGTAAAAGAGGGGACTGGTAAAATTGTTCTGGATTTAAGGGAATATACCTATTTAAACAGCTTTGGTCTGGGGGAACTGATAAATATACGGAACTATTTTATTGATCGTAACATCCAATGTATTCTCATTGTTAACAGCAGCAAAATTTATAAACTCTTTGATATGGTCGGTATTGGCGATCTTTTTGAAACAGTAAAGCATGAAAATGAACTTTAATGGCGGTATCTGATGATTGAGAAACATGAAATATATTCCTCTTTTATAAAGAGCAGTATTATAAAAAAAGATTCCTACAGATTTTTCAGATTTCTTGTAGGGATATTTCTTCGCAGAATCGAGCTTGATGAGGAGAGCCTCCTTATTATGAATGAATACAGGGGGGAGGGTAAGTTTGTCTACGCCTCAATGCAGTCAAAGTCCACGTCGCTTTTTATTCTTTTTAATCTGCTGAAAAAACATAACTTCCCTGTACCTGAACTGGCTCTCGGTTTTATACCTTATACATATCAGAAGCTGAGAATCCTTTTTCTCAATATTGTGGTGCTGTATAGAAAATATTTTACATCAAAAGACCAGGATTTTGTTTCCAATGTTGAATATATAGAAAGAACACTCCAGGCAGATAAACCAATATCTCTTTCTCTGCTGTCAAGGAAGCTTTTTTTAAGGCGCTATGTGGAGATTAAGAGTGATTCTATTGAGTATCTTCTTGAAGTGCAGAGAGGTATGGATGAGCCGATTTATATTTTTCCCCAGGTAATTTTCTGGAACAGAAACCCTGAAAGGAACAGGTCAATTCTCAGATCCAGCGCCACGGGGGACAGGGGCCTTTTGTCAGGTTTCTTTGTAATTTTCAAGAGTGTAACACCTGCATTTTTGCGTATAGGGAAACCGGTTAATTTAAAAGAGGAGCTGGCTTCAGCATCAACTGATGATCTAAAACATATTTCAAGAGGTATAAGGAATAAAATTCTTGATACCTATGATTACGAAAAAAGAAGTATACTGGGGCCGCAGATAAAAACCCAGCAGGAGATGATGGAAAGGGTTCTTTATCATAAAAATGTTCTTGATGCTATCCAGAACGAAATCAGTGAAAAGGGGATTTCTGAAAAGAAGCTCAGGAGAAAGGCCTACAGCTATTACAGGGAAATTGCCGCAGATTTTTCAATTATATATATAAGATTTTTTAAGGCCACTAATGATTATCTTTTCCGGAAAATATTCGACGGCATGCATTATGATGTAGAGGATTTTAAAAGGCTTCGCGAGGCTTCACAAAAGGGCCCCCTTATTTTAATCCCGAGCCATAAGAGTCATATGGATTATATTATTATTTCAAGTCTCTTCTATCATAATAAGTTTATGCCGCCTCATATTCTCGCAGGCTCTAATCTTACATTTTTCCCCATGGGGAAAATTTTCAGAAGGTCTGGAGCTTTTTTTATGAGAAGGACCTTTAAGGGGCTTAATCTTTATGCTGCTGTATTTAAGCAGTATGTTAAAACTCTTATAAACGAAGGCTATACAATCGAATTTTTTATTGAAGGGGGACGTTCCAGAACAGGTAAGGTAGTTTCCCCTAAAATGGGTATGCTCAAATATCTTATTGAATCTGTTGATGAAGGATACAATAAGGATCTGGTATTTGTTCCCATGTCGGTAAATTATGACCGTATCCTGGAGGAGAATTCCTATAAGAAGGAGCTCAAGGGGAGTGAAAAGAAGAAGGAGTCCACTTCCGGATTTATAAAAAGCAGAAAGCTCATTTCACGCAAATATGGCACAGTTTACCTTGCTATTAATGAGCCCTTTACATTAAGTGAGGCCAGGGATAAGATTAACTCAGAAAAGCAGATCAAAAATATTGATGAAATGACTTCTGAGGTGGGCTATCATATTGTTAAAGAGATTAATAAAACTGTCATGATTACACCTTTTGCAGTTGTTACTGCAGCTATACTTTATACAACTACAAGAGGTTTTTCCAGGCAGATTATTAAGTCAAGGGTAGAGATGCTCCTCTCCTATATGAAAGAGATTAATGCTAAACTCACATCTCCATTGTATGATGAAAGCAATATTGATGAGATTATAGATTCGGTTTTTGAATCCTATATGAGCGACAGGATAATTGCAAAGGTTGAAGTAGACAATTCAGGTGCGGTAGAGAATCGTGATGACGAGCTTTATGTTATTAATGATGATGAGCGCGCAAGAATTAATTTTTATAAGAACAGCATGATTCATGTTACGCTCCCTATCAATATGATTTGTCTCGCTCTTTTAAATGCCGGTTCTTCAGGGAAGGTTAGCAGAAGTAAAGTGATTGCCGGGTTTGAGCTTGTGAGGGATATTTTTTCAAAGGAATTTGTTTACGATGATTCCCTTTATAATAGTGAAGCTGTTTATGATGAAACAGTCAGGTATCTTGAATCACGGGGTATGGTTTCTTCATCTCAAAAGGAGATATCTGTAAATGAGGAGAAGAGAGAGTGCGTAAAGTTCTTTGCCGGCATGCTGCAGGATTATATTGAATCGATGCATATAGTTATAAGCGCTGCAGATAAATACAGCGATAAGTCGGAAGAATCAAGAAAGGATTTTGTTGTTAATGTGAGGAAAAAGGGGATTAAGCTTTATCATCTTGGTGAGATTGAGTGCTCCGAATCCCTTTCAATGGTTAATTATAATAATTCAATTGATCGTCTTAAGGATGAGGGGGTTCTTCTCATTAAAGGTGACGGGAAAAATCAGGAAATTCATATTATTAAAGACTCCAGGATGAGAGAGTTTCAGTCTATTGTTTCAGGTTATCTTTCAATTGTAAAAAGCAGTTAATGATCGGTACTTTTTCCTGGACTATTTCGGGATAAGAATGATCCATTATGCCCGCCGAAGGCGGCGGGCATAAAAAAGTATTTTTATTTCTGGCTCATTCCGGATTTTTGGGAAAAGTAATAATATTATTTGTTTCCGCATATTCTGGAGTCAGCCCCCTGTCCCCCAAAGGGGGCACGTAAAATAAAAAATTGAGCAAGTTGATAAATCAAAGTATTGAAAAACCCGTTTTATTGTTGAGCTGCAAATTAATTGCGGAACAATGTAAAGAGAATAGTTATCGAAGTGGTAATAATTATATTTTCAGAGTGATAATAGATTACTCGTGCCCCCTTTGGGGGACAGGGGGAAAAGCAAAGAAGTACTCCCTTTGTAGCCTAAACATCCGGAATGAGCTTTACTTCTTAAGCATCGGTATTACTACAATATCAACTCTTCTGTTCAAAGCCCGGTTCTCCTTTGTGTCATTGGGCACCACAGGTCTGTACTCGCTGTATCCTGCTGAAGTTAATCTCCTGGGGTCAAGGTCGGTATTTTCAAGAAGGTATTCCAGTACCACCAGAGATCTTTCAACTGAGAGCTGCCAGTTGTTCCGGAATCTTCGTGTTTTGATCGGCACATTATCAGTATGGCCTTCAACAATAATATTGTACTCAGGGAAATCGGAGAGGATTTTACTTATTTTTTTAAGAGAGGGGAGCACATTTTTCTTCAGCACAGCCTGACCGGAATCAAAACTGATTTTATCATCAATATTGATAACAAGTCTGTCATGGAAGCGTGTAAGTCTTATATTGCCTTTTTTTATCTCATCTTCAAGCTGTTTCTCCAGTTCAAGAGCCTGGTTCTCCATTCTGGAGAGTTCCTTCCTCTGTTTTTCAGTTAATTGTTTCAGCTCAGATAATTCATTGTTTAAGTTTTCTATTTCTTTCTCAAGAGAAGTAATTCTTTTATCATAGTCAGATTTCAGTTTAATTGTATCCTGGAGAAATCTGTTCCTTTCATTCTCAAGAAGGTCTCTCTGCTTTTTTATTTCATTGTCAAAACTCTCCTGAAGTTTCCGGTTTTCATCAATAAGTTCGCGTTCAGTTTCTCCGCTCTGCTCTTTGAGAATATCTGTCCGCTTCTCCAGCTCGCTGATTTTTTTTCTGTACAGTTCATTCTCTTCCTGATTCTTTTTCTCCAGAAGCTCTATTTCTCTATTCAGATTAGCTATATCCCCTTCAAGACTTTTTATTGTATTCTGAAGATTTTTTTTGTCATTTGCGTATTGCCTGTTAAGGCTCCTCAGTTCCAGCTCCAGTGCCACCTTTGTGTTCATTAGAGAATTATACTCCCCCGGCGTATAAAAAAGCTGAGCAATTGCCCCGACAGGGATAAAGCATAAAGAAAGGATGATCAGAGTTTTTTTTATCCCGGCCATATCATTTCTCCTCTTTAGCAGGCTCGTTCAGCTCTTTTTTTGAAGCATCATAGGCTGCTTTTGCTTCGTTATATTTCTGCAGAGATTTTTCCTCTTCTTTTTTCATTTTTTCAAGGTGAGTTCTATATTTTTTATACCCGAATCTGTCATCTTTATCTCTTTTGAAAAGGGAACTGAAGAAACCTTTCTTCTCATCTTCATCAGCCGGTTCGGTTTTTTCCCTGTATGCTTCTGCAATTTTTGATTTTTCAAAATTAAGCTTTGCTACAAGAACTGCAAGTTCCCTGTTGCGCAGTTCCGCTTCTGAATCATAGAGGCTTTTCTGCGATTCCTCATACTTAAGTAATCTCCTCTGCCTCTCCAGCTTCTCTTCATTTTCTTCAAGCTGTTGTCTCTTTAATTCAATATTTCTTGCGTCTTTTGATTTTGTGTATAGTTCGAGCTGGTCTTTAAAGAGCTTATTTTCTCTTGTAATGAGATTTAATACTTCCTTTGTATTTTCAATGTCAGGTGTATTCTCTTTACGGTTCTCTTCTGCAGCCTGCTTTTCTCTATTTTTTGTAATGATTTTTGATTCAATCTGCTCAAGGCGGGCTGCGTCGCTTTCTGTTTTATCAGCAAGATACTGTTCCTGAACCGGACCGGGTAAAGTTGTGCATCCTGTAATGAATGCGAATGCTATAATTGCTAAAAGATATTTTTTCATGTGATACTCCATGTTTAATGATTAGAATATACTTTTTTGTTTAATATAAAGTATTGATTATGACAGAAAAGTCAAGAGTTTGTTTCATTAAGTTTTTATAAGAGCAGGATATTTACTGTTGATTTCTTGAGGACCAGTATTCCGGTTTTCGACTAAGATGCATAATAGCTATAATGTAGATTCTGTCTGAATAAAACATGTAGATTATTCCAAAGGGGAATTTTCTGATAATGTACCTTCGAGTTGATTCCGACATTTTCTGCCAGGAGTGAGGATAGTTCGTTATTGTATTAATTCCTATCTGAATTTCATTCATGAACTTAAAACCCAAACCGGATTGTATTTCTTCATAATAATCTACGGTTTTATCTAATTCGAGGATGGCCTGAGGATGAAACTCTATTTTCACTTGCCGAGTCTTCTCCTGATGTTATTGAAAACATTGTCAGCGGGAATTGTTTGAACGGTATTCTCTTTGATTGATTTTGCCCGGTTTTCCGCTTCTTCAGCCCATAATTTTTCTATTTCCCGGTCAACAGAGGGATTGAGGGTTTTCAGCAGGATATCAACCAGTTCCGCCCTGTCATCAGCAGGCAGAGAAACCACTTCATCAATAAGAGCACTTCTCATTGTAACTCCAGAATGATTAATTTAATAACTTGTGATATGATTTAGTATAATATATAAGCTGGAAATGTCAAGAGTTTGTTCCATTAAGCTTTTGAATTCAGCAGATGACTGATCATTTATTTAAGATTTATCTTGACATGCGGCTTTTATATTTTTAATAGTAATCAGCTTTATCTTTATGGATAAAGAGATATTAATTTTTTTAAAAGGAGATTTTATGAAGGATTTTGTTAGAGGGATGTTCCTGCTCAGGGATTGACTTCGGACAGAATTTTATTTTTTAAAAATTTTTTCCGCGCTTAATATTAATGTCAAACCCTTCACAGCACTCTGTGCATGCAGAGCAGATCATCATATTCCATATTTTTTACTAAAAAACAACATGGTTCGTGATATTGTATTATTAATCAATAGATTGAATAATACAATTATAATTTGTAAGCGTTTTTTTGATGCAGGCTGATTATTTTATCATATTTCAGGATCTAATAATATAGGGAGATTATAATGACACAAAATAATATAAGTAAGAAAGATTTTTTACAAGCTGTGAGGAAACTTCCGGAGTTAGGATGGAACAGTTTTTTTGAAGAGGCTTTTATCCCATGGAAAGATTCAGGGCTTCTTCCCGGCAGGGTGATATCCAGGTCGGGACCGTTTTATGAGGTTCTATGGGAATGCGGCAGGGGGGATCTGCCGGTTTCAGGGCACTTTGGCTATATTGCTGCAGGCGCTGCAGATTATCCTGCTGTTGGAGACTGGGTGCTCTTGAGGGGGGAGAATGAATCCACGGTTATAGAAAGGGTGCTGGCCAGGAAAACTGTCTTTGCCCGCAGAGCTTCAGGGAGGAGCAGTGAGGAACAGGTAATAGCATCAAATATTGACTATATGTTTATTACCGCCTCAGTTGACGGAGGGCGACAGTTCACAGAGAGGGGACTGGAAAGATATATTGTAATGGTCCGCTCAAGCGGGGCACTTCCTGTGATAATTCTTAATAAGTGCGATCTTGCTTCTCCGGATGAGAGAGAGGATTTTATAATGAGGGCTGCGTCAGTGGCAGGGTCTATTCCGGTCTTGATGGTGAGCGCATTAACAGGGGAGGGGATAGATTCGATTAATGAGCTTCTCGGACCCGGCACTACTGCAGCTTTTACAGGACCATCAGGTGTGGGGAAGTCAGCAATAATTAATTTCCTGGCAGGGGGTGCTGTCCAGGTAACAGGTGAAACCAGGGAGGATGATCTGCGGGGGAGGCATACAACAACAAGGGGGGAGCTTCTCTTTTTGAAAGATGGCGGTATGGTTATAGATACCCCGGGTCTCAGGGAGCTTCGTCCTTCAGGCGGGGTTGATGCCATTGATGCCGCCTTTGATGATATATCCGAAGCGGCACTTCTCTGCAGGTTTACCGACTGCAGGCATATGGATGAACCGGGGTGTGCAGTTCTGCAGAAGGTTTCTGAGGGTCTCATCGATCATGCCAGGTATGAAAACTATATAATGCTCAGAAAAGAGGTGGAAGCTCTGGAAATGCTGAGAAGCGAAAAGGGTAAGTCGGCCAAAAAGGTGAGGGAGAAGGAGATATCGAAACTGGTGAAAATATACAATAGAGAGCATAGGGATTAGTCCCTATGCTCTTATGTTAAAGACATTTTTTGATTGTCATTAATTTATTTTATCTATAAACTTAACTTATGAAAAATGAAAAGAAAAAAAAACAGTTCTCAGGTGGTGTATCAGGTTATAATGCTATAGTAGATGACCTCACAGAATTGATATGCAGATTTACTCCGGATTTTAAGTTAACATTCGTTAACAAGGCATATTGCACTTTTTTTAGTATGGAATTTAATGATCTGATTGGTGTGAACTGGCTAACCTTTCTGCCTCAGAATGAACAGGATATTATTGTTGAAAGGGTTAATGGTCTTACCGCGCATAAACCGCAAATATCGTATGAACATAGTGTGATATTATCAGACGGTACAACAGCCTGGCAGCAATGGACTGACAGAGCATTTTTTGATGAAGATGGATTAGTGTATGAGTATTTGTCCATCGGAAGGGACATTACCGAATGGAAAAGAGACATTGAGCTTGTTAACATTCAAAGGGATCTTGTTGCAAGGCTGGGGAAAACTTCCAGTCTGCATGATTCCCTGAGACTGATACTTAACACAACCCTTGATATTAATGAAATAGACGGTGGAGGGATCTATTTTTTTGATAATGAATCATCCAGCCTTATGCTTATGCATTATGCAGGTTTATCCGAAGATTTTATCTGCAGGGTAAACCGGTATGATAAAAATTCTCTTCAGTATTCACAGGTAAAAAAGGGGAAGCCTCTATTTTTGTCTGAAAATGAAATAAATAAATACAGTTCTATTCTTAATGCCGGTAATATAAAAACTATCGCTGTAATACCGCTAATTGATGAAGGGAAATCAATTGGTGCTTTGATAATAGCGTCAAAAAGTGTTCCCGATTTTTCCATCAGGATCAGACAGTTTTTACTTACTACAGCATTGTATGTTGGGGGAATAATTGCACGGATAAAAACTGATGAATTTATTTCTAAAAGTGAGCAGAATTTTTTAAATTTATTCTCCAGGCTTGAAGATCTGCTTTTTATTCTGAATGAAGAGGGTAATATTTTAGAAGTAAATGAAAGCGCTCTTAATAAATTAAAATACAGCAGAGAGGAGATTCTTGGTAAAACTGTACTGGATCTTCATCGTCCTGATGAAAGAGAGAATGTTGTATCTGTATTATCGGAAATGCTTGAGGGTAAGAGGAGCATCTGTTCAATACCAATGGTTAATTCTGCAGGGGAGTGTTTCCCTGTGGAAACACGTGTAAGCTCAGGAATCTGGAACGGGGAAAAAGTTCTTTTTGGAATAACACGTGACCGCACAGAAAGAATAGCGCGCGATCTGGAGTTGAAAGAAACCAGCAATCGCCTTGATCTTGTTATAAGGGGGATGGATGTGGGGTTCTGGGACTGGAAAGTTCAGACCGGAGAGCTTGTAATTAATGAAAGGTGGGCCGGTATAATAGGTTATACTATAGCGGAGCTTTCACCTGTGAATATAGATACCTGGAGCAGGTATGTACATCCCGATGATCTTCATAAATCAAATAATGAACTGACACGTCATTTTTCCGGTGAAACGGAGTTTTATGACGCAGAAGTGCGGATGAAGCATAAGAATGGATCATGGGTGTGGGTCCATGACAGAGGTAGAGTTTTTGAAAGAGATCCGGCAGGCAGCCCATTGAGAGTTGTTGGTACAAATGCGGATATAAGCGGCAGGAAGGAGACGGAAATAAGGCTGTTAAATGCAAAGGAGATGGCGGAGAGTGCGAACAGGGCGAAAAGCACTTTCCTTGCGAATATGAGTCATGACCTCCGTACTCCCATGAATGCGATTATAGGAATATCGGGTGTCCTTATAAAAAAATATGAAAACGGTAACTCCTGATGTTATACTTATGGATGTGAATCTTCCGGATCAGGACGGCTTTGAACTCACTAAGGAATTGAAAAGGCACGCAGCAACTAAAAATATACCTGTAATTTTTCTCACAGTGCATAATACCGCTCCTCATGTGATAAGGGGCATTAAGGTCGGCGGATCAGATTTTATTGTAAAACCCTTCAATGAGCAGGAATTAAGATTGCGTGTAGAAAAAGTTTTTGAAGGTAAATAGATCAGGTATGAAAATAAACAATCTGCGGGGACATTGTGAAAAAGTACCATATACTTGCGGTTGATGATGAGCCGGCAAATCTCTATCTCCTTGAGGAGGTATTAGGTGATTATTTTGTAGACACAGTAAAAAGTGCCCATGATATGTTTAATTTCCTTCAGAAAAGTATTCCTGATTTAATTATTCTTGATATTATGATATTATGATGCCGGGCATGGACGGATTTACTGCAGCTGAGCAGTTAAGAGGCAATCCAAAGTTTATGGATATACCTGTGATTTTTCTCACAGCAAGAATTTCCGGCGAGGAAGTTGCTGAAGGTCTGAATAGCGGTGCTGAAGACTATATAAAAAAGCCGTTTGATAATAATGAATTAATAGCCCGGATAAACAGGGTAATAAGAAATAAAGAGATGAGCAGTGATCTTTATAAAAAGGCAACACGCGATAATTTAACCGGACTTTTTAATAGAGAGTATTTTTTTGAATCGCTTTCATATAGGATAATGAAAAATCATAGGGAGAATCTTAGATTTTCGCTTGGATTTCTTGATATAGATAACTTCAAAAAGATCAATGATACATGGGGTCATCAGACTGGTGATATTATTTTGAAGAATCTTGCGAATTTCATAAATAATTCCTTAAGAGCCTATGATGTTCTGGCCAGATATGGCGGAGAAGAATTTGTATTTATTGCTGATGGTATTTTAAAAGACCAGGCAGTAATGATTATAGATAGAATAAGGGAGGAGGCTGCCCGTACTATAATGGATAGAGAAAACAATCTTTTTGTCACCTTCAGCTGCGGTTTAACTGATGTGACTGAAGCTGAAGGTCAGAATAATGTTTCTGATGAGCTTATAAAAATTGCGGATAGAAGGCTTTATCTTGCTAAGTCCGGGGGGAGGAATAAGGTGGTTGCTGAAGATTAGAAATTCAGATTCAACGATTTGTGCTTTGCCTCTGATAATCTTTCTGGTCAATAGTGATGAATTTGAATTCCCTCTCCTCCCGGTTATATGCTTATATAATAAATATTTTTTTATTGGTCCCTCTCTTCTGTATAGAATGGATCCGGTTTATCCGGAAAGAAGAGTATAAATGAATTGACATTATGTAACCACTGGTTACATAATTGACCAGTGTTAATTTATTCTGAAAATAATTTCTCCGGAGAATAGCCATGACCCTTCCTGACAGAAATAACCCATATAATTTTGATGAGTTCCTCCAATGGAGAAGAAACGTAGATTACTACATGGATGATCCATTTGTACAGAAAGCTCTTAAGCATTTCTCCGGCGACGCATGGGAAGAGGCTGACCGGGAAGCGCGGAAAATTTCCTATAAAGCTTCTTTCCGCTGGCGCGACATGGCGGAATCTGCATCTGTACCTGAGAAACGCCCTTATATGATGCACTATGACGGTCATCATAACCGCATAGACAGGATTGTGCGCCCCCGGGAAACAGAAATAATGGAGAAGGAAATTTTCGGCGAACGCCTTTTCTCGGATGAGTATTCACCCTGGGTAAAATTTATACGCATGCTCATGGTATATCAGAATGGCGAGGCATGCATTGCCTGTCCTGTTACCTGCACTGAAGGCCTGGTAAAGCTTCTGGAAAAGTACGCGGATACACCTGAAACAAAGCGGATACTCGAACATTGCAAAGAGGGTATCGATGGCGAAGTTGCCATAGGAGCACAGTATCTTTCCGAGATTCAGGGGGGCTCTGATGTTCCGGCCAATGTTCTTGAAGCAGTAAAGGAGGGTGACACATGGAAACTCTATGGAACCAAGTTTTTCTGTTCAGCCACACATGCTGATTATGTTGTTGTTACTGCAAAACCTGCAGGTTCAGAAAAGGTTGCACTTTTTGTAATGCCATCATGGCTTCCGGGTAATAAGGAGAAGGAGATACGCAACAGTTACACCATTGACCGGATTAAATGGAAAATGGGTACAAGCGAACTTACAACAGGTGAGCTCACCTTTAACGGGGCTGTAGCCTATCCTGTAGGGCCACTTGACAGGGGTGTGGCCAATGTTGTTGGTATTGTTCTTACCTATTCCAGGCTTACTGTGGGTATTTCAGCTGCAGCAAGTATGAGCCGGGTCTGCAGGGAGGCAGTAGAGTACAGTAAATTCAGAAAAGCATTCGGTTTAACAATAGGGGATTTCCCCCTTGTAAAGGTTCAGCTTCAGGAGATTGAGCATTTTACAAGGAGAACAACTGCAGGGGCATTTAAACTTTACAGCGAATTTCTCAGCCTTGAAGGGGGGCCGCAGGGGGGTATCGTCAAAGACATTCCCCTTGAAGTGAAAAAGAAAAATTTTATGGTCAGAGAGCTTATCATGCTGCAGAAGATAACAGGCGCCTGGGACTCAACTGATATTATAAGAAAGGGAATGTCCATTTTCGGAGGGCATGGAGTGATGGAGGACTTTTCCTCATTCCCCCGGCTCTACAGGGATGCGGCAATAAACGAGCTGTGGGAGGGGCCGCGTAATGTACTCCTTACTCAGATTCATGGTGATCTTAAAAAAGCTGCAGAATGGTACACCCCATCGGAATTTATAAAAGATCTTCTCACAGGCGCAGCCCCGGAAGTGATTAAGGGATATTCGGCAGAGATAGAGGAACTGGTGTCGCACCCTTCATTATTCACCAGTGATGAAAAGACCCTTGATGTATGCCGCAGATGGGACAGTTTCTGCCACAGGCTTTTTCATGCCTATCAGGATTGCGCTCTGGCTGAGGTTGAGGGGAGGTAATATTGATAAATCAGAGCATCAGGCTTTGCATATCTTAATGAGGTGATTTCCCTAATGCCGGGATATGATCCCTGATCTTTAGTAGTTTCTTTCATCAGGATTTATTTTAAGTACAACAAAAAGCCAATGTTAATTCTTTAATTTTTTTTTGAAATAAAATCTTCTAATATTCCCGCCGCCGAAGGCGGGAATATTGAAAACAGCATAATCACACTAAAAGATATCTTTCGGAATAAGTACTGACAAAAAACAGATTTCTCTGTGGTTAAATCAGATTTATTGCTACAAAACAGCTGTTGTGTTAACTTAAAGTTTGATAACTTTACTTATGGTTAAAAACATCTTGACTTTTCTTCCCTTTTATGTGTAAGACTCTAATTATAGAGATGTCATTATAGTAAAAGGAGTTATTCATTATGTATAATACCACAAAAAATCTTCCACCCTGGCGTGACTGCGACAAAAACTGGGAGGCCGACTTCGCAGAATATATGGCAGAGAATAAAACCCTTGCCAATATGATTCTGAAAAAAGCATTGATCTACAAAGAGGAGACTGCTCTTACACAAAAGAATAAACAGGGTCAGTGGGAAACAATCTCATGGCCGGAATTTTCAGCAGGAATTAAAGCTGTATCAAAATTCCTTATTGCAAATGGGTTAAAAGAGGGTGAAATGTGTTCGGTTTTTTCCGGTAACTGTGCCGAATGGGCGGTTGCAGATATGGGTATTCTTGCTGCAAGAACTGTATCAGTACCGATCTATGCTACAAACTCCAGAGAGGAGACTGAATATATTATCAATGATGCTGAAGTGAAGGTCATTTTTACGGGTGACCAGGAGCAGTATGATAAGGCCCTGATGATAATTGCGGAGAACAGGTTTCTGAAATATATAGTTGCCATGGATGATTCTATTAAAATTTCAGGGGATAAGAGTTTTTACCTGAGCAGAATTATTAAAGATGGCGGAGGAAATGTTTCTGACAGTGATTTTGAAGAAAGAGTTAGCAGCGGTTCACCTGATGATATTGTTACAATAATCTATACTTCCGGAACAACAGGAAATCCAAAGGGAGCGGTACATACAAATCGTACTTTTATGAGCGGCATATTTCATGCATTACGCTATCCTGAAGCAGGGCCTCAGAGCTTATCAATGTCTTTTCTCCCTCTTTCCCATATATTTGAAAGACTCTGGTCTTACGGTTGTATGTCAGTGGGAGTGAGAATCGGGTATTGTCCTAATCCTCTGGAGTTTGTTGATTATATGGGCGTTCTTAAACCTCATTTTATGACAAGTGTACCGCGCATATGGGATAAGGTCTATGGAGCTATTCATGAGGGGATGAAGAATGCAGGGGGATTAAAATACAGTCTTTTTGAATGGGCAAAAGGTGTGGGTCTTGAATCCTACAGAAAGCAGAGCTATGGTATAAAATACAAAATTGCTGATAAAATCATTTTCAGTAAAATACGCGAAAAGCTTGGTACTGAAAACTGCAATATATATCATGTGGGAGGGTCTGCCTTTGCGCCTGAGGTTAATGATTTCTTCCAGGCTATAGGGATCAATCTGTTTATGGGATACGGTTTAACAGAATTTTTTCCTGTCTGCGTAGGATTCAGGGATAATGCAAAGCCCGGTTACTGCGGATGTCTTCTCCCGACCATTGAAGCAAGGATAGCTGAAGAGGGTGAGGTCCAGCTCAAGGGGGGGATGTCCATGACCGGTTATTATAAAAACCCGGAAGCAACTAAAGCTATTTTTACAGAAGACGGATGGTTTAAGACACAGGATGTTGGTGAGCTCTATCATGTTGATAAAAACGGTGATCGTCTTACCTATATAAAAATAACTGACCGGATTAAAGAGCTGATTATTACATCAGGGGGGAAGAATATTTCTCCACAGCAGATTGAATCGCTTATGGGTAATGAAGCTTATATATCACAATTTATTGCAATAGGGGAGGGGAGAAAGTTTATCTCCGCACTTGTAGTTCCCAATTTTATTCTGCTTGAAGATTACTGCAGAAAGAATAATATAGAATATATTTCTCCGGAACAGATTATTACAAATCCGGAGATTTATAAATTTTATGAAAATCTCATTGATGTGAAAACAAAAAGTCTTGGGCAGGTGGAAAAGGTTAAGAAATTTGTTCTTCTTCCGAATGAATTGTCACAGGAAGCTGGTGAAATGACCCCTACACTTAAATTGAAAAGAAAATTCATTGATAAAAAATATAAAGATCTGATCGATAAGCTTTACCAATAGTGTGAATATTTCAGGAGACAGAAATTTCCTGCGGGATGTTCTGTCTCCTGATACTACTCTTTCTGTTTAAAATGAATTCAAAGATAATTGATATTGCGGGGAGGCGCGGTTCAGCTTTTAAATTTTAAGGCGATTATCTTCCCCAGTTTTTTCATGTGTTCCGCCACTTCATCTTTACTTCTTCCGGGGTAGTTTCTGAATGTTATAAGGACTCCGTTCATTGCTGCAAAATAGGTGTGAGAAAGCATCCTGATATTCCCTTTCGCTTTTATTCGTATGAATAATTTATCCATCTGGTTAAGGAGCAGTCTTTCCGCCGCATTAAGGCGGTCAACCAGTTCCGGGCTCAAAGAGCCGTCCAGCATAAAGTGGGTCATCATTCTAAAGTACCGGTCATTCTCAATAAGGTAACCGATAAATTTATCTGTCACTTTTTCGATGCTTACTTTTTTATCAGCGTGTATCAGCTCTTCCAGGAATTGAATAATATTATCAGCCCCTCTGAGGAATGCTTCAACAAAGAGTGTCTGCTGGTCAGGGAAATAGCGGTAAATGGATGCATGGGAAATCCCCGCCTCCTTAGCAATATCACGTATCGTAACTTCAACGAAGGGCTTGCTGGAGAAGACCCTCTCCGCAGCGCTGATAATAATATCGCGTCTGGCCTGTTTCTCCTGTTTCTTTAAAGAGGTGAAAGAGATGTCCTGTTCCAATGTTAATTCCTTAACATGTATTGTAGTAAAAAATAGCAGAATATATCTCCCCGCAGCCTTCGGCTGCAGGGAGAGTGAGAATTTTTATTTATACAGCTTAAGTATATCTTTCTCGTACTGCTCCAGTACATTACGCCTCTTGAGCTTCATGGTCTGGGTAAGCATTCCGTTTTCAAGAGTAAAGTCTTCAGTAATAAATAGAAATTTTCTCGGGATTTCATATCCGCCGAAGGTTTTCTTCAGCTGATCTTTAATCTGATTCTCCAGCATGCCGGTGAATTTTTCATCTTTCACAAGCATTGCCGGATTTGACGGAAGATTATTTTCTGCAATATATTTTTTAAGGTATTCGAAGTCGGGGAAAATAAGGCATACATTATATTCCTTCCCGTCGCCGTAAACCATCGCGTTTGCCACAGATGGAATAAGCTTAATTTCCTCCTCAATAGAAGCAGGGAAAACATATTTTCCGTTTTCAAGCTTATATTGCTCCTTTATGCGCCCTGTAATGTAGAGGTACCCGTCATCGTCGAAGCGTCCCCGGTCTCCGGTTCTGAACCAGCCGTCTTTGCTTAAAACCTGTGCGGTTTCCTCCGGCTTGTTATGGTAGCCTTTCATTACATTAGGGCCACGGACTACTATTTCCCCATCGTAAGCGTCATCTCCGCCTGTCATTGATTTGTCGATTTTTACTTCCTGCCCTGCAAGAACTTTTCCTAAGCTTCCAAGTCTGTGTGCAGCGCTGCAGTTCATTGTTACTGCAGGTGAAGTTTCAGATAAACCGTAGCAGTCATAAATAGGCGTGCCTATATCGTAGAAAAAATTAGCTATTTCCACATTTGTGGCCGCGCTTGCGGTAAGAGAAGCTTCCATCCTTCCGCCCATTGCTTCGCGTATTTTTGAGAATACAAGTTTGTCCAGAATGGCGAACTTTATATTTGTAAGCACGCTCGATTTTCCCTCCTGGGCAAGAAGGCGCTTCTTTTTCCCTGCTGCACATGCGGCATCAAAGAGCTTCTTTTTAAGCCCCCCTGCATCATTCATCTTTGTCTGTATACCGTTGTAGATTTTATTAAAAACCCGTGGAACAGAAATAAGATAGAGAGGCTTAACCCGCTGCAGGTCATCTGCCAGGGTAGTTACATCCTCCATGAAACCCAGGGCACCGCCGAATTGAATCCAGTTGTGAAGCTCCCCACTCAGGGCGTAGCTGTGAGCCCAGGGGAGCATACTCAAGGCTGTTTTAGTTTCATTAAGCTCAGGATAGATATTATATCCACCTCTTGAACAGTAGGTCAGGTTGCCGTGAGTCAGCTCAACCCCTTTAGGTTCACCCGTGGTTCCGGATGTATAGATTATAACTGCCAAATCCTCAGCTTTAGGTTTTATTGAAGCTGCAGGGTGTGATTCACCCAGTTTTTCAAGTGCGGCAAGACTGTTCTCACCCTGGGATTCGATTATAAAAATCTTTTCAAGTGTGGGGATTTCTTTGAGTAAACCTTTTACCTGGTCATAGATTACCTGATCCGGTACAAAAAGAAATTTTACGGGGCCGTCTTTAATAATGTATTTCCATGTATCATAAAGTTCTTTTTCGTACATGGGGATGTAGTGACCGCCGCATCCGAAAACTGCAAATTCAACAATTACCCATTCAGGACGGTTTTTAGAAATAATACCAACTGCATCACCCTTCTTGATGCCAAGGTGCGACAGGGCTCCGCGGACTTTGTCCACGCGATTGCTGATCTCGCCATAGGTAATAGGGAAAAGCGGATTTTCCGGTGTTTTTACCAGAAAAAAAGTATTGCTGGAAAATTTTGATACACTGGTTTCAAACCAGTCTACCAGATTATCAGGTTTTTCATATGTATACATCTACTCACCTCTTTTATTAGTATGAAGCATGGACTTTAAAAATCCGTAAATCGGGGGGCACAATATCGGCTTTTAATGCTTAAGCTGGTACCGTTCCGATTTTTTGTATCAACTGGGAGTGATACAGTTTTATAAATAAAAAGAGGGGGTATTTCTTAAGTCAAGGTATTATTATGCTTTGGCTGTATAATTCCTGCCTGCTGAACATATTATTTATTAGACCTTTCTGGTATTCTCACAGTTTTAGTAATTTTTTTAAGTATAATCCGGGTATTAACCTTAAAAAAATTTTTTTGCCAAAAAAAGAGTTAAATTGTAATAGAGAATACATTTAGTGGAGTTTGAAATGAACAAAGTAAAATTTTTACTAACATTAGTAATCTGCATCATGGTGACATCTTTTTTTATTGGATGCGCAGCGACTCAGCAAAGTCAGAGTACCGGTCAGTATGTTGATGATTCCGTGATAACAACTAAAGTGAAAGCCGCGATTGTCAAAGACAAATCTTTGAAAGTGTATCAGATTAATGTTGAAACATACAAGGGAATAGTCCAGCTGAGCGGTTTTATTCATTCCGATGAGGAAATTAAAAAAGCAGAAGAGATTGCAGGGAGCATCGAGGGTGTTAAAGAGGTGAAAAATAATCTTGTTAAAAGATAGGTTGTCTGTCTAAGACGGATTAGCGATCGTATCTCTTTTGTCATGGTCTGGCAATGCGGGCAATGACGATTGGGTACGAGTTGCATAAAATTGTTTTATGGATGCAGCAGTTACACTCTTAAATTCTTCTGACAATGGCTTCTGTTCTGCATATTTCAATTGTGCGAAATACCCTTCTTTTCTCTTTGTCTCCAGCACTCTTTCAGGTATTGAAATTTCTGGATATTTCCGATGAATGTTGAGGGGTTCCCCGGTTTTATAATTTCATTCAGAATCCTGTTATAATGCCCTGTTTCCCGTTTCTAACTTTTTTTATCAGTTGCAGTAAAATACTTGTTTTCTAAGATTGGTTGTTAAATATTTTATTAATTGGTTTTGCTGCGCTAAATCAGAGTAGAATTGGAAATTTTACTGCTATTTACCAATTATATTTTTTCCTTAAAAGTTGCCTGATTTAAGTTTTAATGTATTTTTGCAAAGTTATTTCAGAATAGGATCTATAGATGAGTATAAAACCGATAAAAGAAAAAAAGATTTATGAAGAGATTGTTGAGCAGATCAAACAACTGATGGCAAATGGCAATCTGAATCCGGGAGATAGACTCCCTTCGGAACGTGAACTGGCAGAACGTCTTCAGGTGAGCAGAGCCTCAGTGCGTGAAGCGGTCAAATCTCTTGAAATTATGGCATTTGTTGAAACAAAGCCTGGAGAAGGCACTTTTATCAGAAGTCATAATTTTGATGAAATTATACTCCCTTTAGCGATGTTTCTTGCTGTTGAAAAAAGTTCAATTTTTGACATGTTTGAAATCCGGAGAATTTTTGAAACAGCAACTGCCCGTATGGCAGCTGAAAGAGCAACTGAAGATGAAATAGCCAGGATCTATCACTATTATAAGCAAATGGAGGAAAGCATCAGTTTTAAGGATTCTGAAAAAGGTGAGGAATACGATACTCTTTTTCACTATTCAATCGCTGAAGCTTCCCGTAACGGGCTTCTTATCAGATTATATAGAACTTTAAACGAGGATTTTGCCCGTGCCATATCAACAGCACGTGGGCAGCTCTATACTTATAAAGAAAATCCTCAGCTTATACTTGATCAGCATAAGAGAATTTATGAAGCAATCAGCCGCCATAATCCCTGGAAAGCGTCTCAAGCTATGCTGGAGCATGTGACATTTGCTGAAGAGGAGTTGAGCAAAAGTCTGGCCAATAAATAATATTTAATACTTTTTTTATTCGGGGAAGTGTAAAAAAAAATTAACACCCGAAATGGAACTACCCGCCTGTATATTTGAGTGCCCGATTACTAATCATTTCAATTAAAACCTTCTTTAAATCAGTAATAATTCTTACAGATAACTTTTAGTGTTCTAATGCTGTTTTAACATCCCCGCTTTCTTAGGCAGCGGGGTTTTCGAGCATTTTATTCCATATGAAAGTTAAAAAGTTAATTTATTTAAATATTTTTTTTTATTTAAGTGAACTTTTTTGTAATTAATTTGACATATTAATTCATATGTGCAGAAGATGGACACAGGTCTGACCACTGGCATGTGTCAAAGTCAGATAGATGGCAGAAAATCCAATCAAAGAAAGAGGTAAAATATGATTGATAAAAAAATTGTTAACATGCTGGAAGAAATTGTAGGGAAAGATCATGTCCTTACACATAAAGTGGATCTTGTATCTTATAGTTATGATGCTACAGCAGACATACCCACTGAGATTCCGGATTTAGTAGTTATGCCCACAAGTACTGAAGAAATACAAAAGATTGTTAATCTGGCCCGTGAAAGCAAAATAGCTATTTATCCAAGAGGAGCGGGCACAAATCTTAGTGGCGGTGCGATCCCTCTCAAAAAAGGGATTGTTCTTTCATTACAGAAAATGAATAAAATACTTGATGTAGACCCTGCAAACCTGACAGCAACGGTCCAGCCCGGGGTTGTTATTGCAGCTCTAAATTCCGCAGTTGCTCCACATGGTCTTATCTATCCCCCTGATCCGGGTACAGTTGCAACAGCTACAATGGGGGGGTCGGTTGCTGAAAATTCAGGCGGTCTTCGCGGGCTTAAGTATGGTGTGACAAAGCATTATGTAATGGGAATGGAAGTTGTTCTTGCAAATGGTCAGATCGTTAAATTCGGCGGGAAAACAGTTAAAAATGTTACAGCCTATGATTTTTCCAACCTTTTCGTAGGTTCAGAAGGTACACTTGGGATTATATCAGAGATTACATGCAAGCTTATCCCTGCTCCCAAATACCGCCGAACAATGATGGGTATATTTAATAAACTCGAAGATGCCGGGAATGCTGTTGCAGGTATAATTGCAGCTCAGGTTATCCCTGCTACACTTGAAATTATGGATAATATGACTATCCGTACAGTCGAAAATTTTGCGAAAATAGGCCTTCCTACTGAGGCAAAAGCTCTCCTTTTGATAGAAGTTGATGGAATGACAGAAGATGTAGTTGCAAATGAAGCTGAATCTGTTATTGAAGTACTGAAAAATAACAACAGCGAATATAAAGTTGCAAATTCTGATGCGGAACGCGATCAGCTCTGGACAGCTCGAAGAAATGCCCTTCCAGCTCTCGCAGGCCTTAACAATACCTGTATTGTTGAAGATGCAACAGTTCCAAGAAGCCGGATTACAGATATGCTTGTAGCTGTAGAAGACATCGCGAAAACAAACAATGTAACAATCGGAACTTTTGGACATGCAGGTGACGGGAATCTGCATCCTACAATTCTTTACGATATGTACGATAAGGATGAGGCAGCGCGTGTACATAAGGCAGTTGATGAAATTTTTGCCGCAGCACTTAAATTTGACGGAACACTCTCCGGTGAACATGGGATAGGTATAGCAAAAATGAAATATCTTGTAGATGAACTTGGTCAGAGCGGACTTGATTTGATGAAATCTATCAAAGAATCTCTTGATCCGGAATATCTGTTAAACCCGGGGAAAATGGTTCCGGCACCGGAGGTATAAAAATGTCGAATGTTAATGAATCAGTAAAAAATAAAACAGGTAAAACCTATCACGATGATCTTGAAATGGTGAGACAGGAAATTGATAAATGCATGAAGTGCGGCAACTGCATGGCAGTATGCCCGGTTTATGATATTGATAAAGAGGAGTCTTCAGTTACCAGATCAAAAATTGCTGTGGCTGATGCTCTTTTGAAAGGACAGCTTGACTATAAAGATCCCTATGTATATCAGATGGCCTTTAATTGTCTTGTATGCAAATCATGCAACACGAATTGCCCGACAAAAGTAGATTTCGGGAAAATTGCGGTTGCCTTAAGAGCTGAGCTGGTAAGAAGAAACGGTTTGCCATGGCTTAAAAAAATGATTTTTTCAACCTTGAAAAATCCCAAATTATTTGACGCGGGGATGAAAGTTGGTGCCGCTATGTCCGGAGTTGTATTTAAAGGGGATAAAGATCTCAAGGCAATTTCTCCCCGCTCACCTTTTGCATTTGTGGGGAAAAAAGCAGGGTTTGATTCCAATAGAAAAATGCCGGAGCTAAACACCTCATCATTGCGTGACAGAGTTCCGGAAGTAGTGAAAGCTAAAGATGCCAAAACAAAAGTAGCGTTTTTTACAGGCGATTCACTAAACTACTTTTATCCTGATGCTGGTATGGATCTGATAGAAGTTCTTACTGAAAATAATGTAGAAGTTCATATTCCTAAAAAACAGTCCTGTTGTGGAATTCCTGTGCTTGTGCATGGAGATATTGAAACAGTCCGGAAGCTGGCAAAAAACAATCTTGATGAATTTGATAAAACGGGCTGTGAATATATTGTTACCGGATGCGGATCATGCGGCGGTGCCTGGCAGCATGACTATGTGGATATTATGGCCGGAGATCCTGTTTACGGACCAAAGGCTAAATACTGGGCGGAAAGGACCTATGATATCTCCACTTTCCTTACTAAAGTTATAAAGTATCGTGAACCGAAAGGGGAAGTTGATGCTGTGGTGACTTATCATGATTCCTGCCACCTGAAAAAAACAATGCAGGTATTCAATGAGCCGCGTGAAATTCTCAAAAGCATACCGGGTGTTACTTTCAAAGAGATGTCTGAAGCGGATAAATGCTGCGGCAGCGGAGGATCGTATGTTATTTCACATTACGATACATCTGCTTCTCTCGGCAGGAAAAAGGCTGACAATATTAATAATACCGGAGCAAATATTGTATCAACAGGATGTCCGGCCTGTATGATGCAGCTCCTGGATAACATAAATCGATTCGGCAAGAATCAGAAAACCAAACATTATATTTCACTCCTTGCTGAATCGTACAGGAATGAAAAGAAATAAAAATAGAATATACTGTTTTTATTAGTATATTCTTGATTAGATTTTGTAAATTTGTTAAGCGATCCTTTGAAGTATAATAACCTTTCTTTTTTAACAATTACTTTTTAGAAACATGAGGGTGTCCAATCCGGGCACCCTCATGTTTTTGATCTCAGGGCAGAGTTTTACTCTTTATAGTATCAGACTATTATATTTTCTGGTGATCCGTCAAGCCATGAATTGATATTATTTTTTACTATGTCAAGCCTCCTGAGAAAAGCCTCCCTTGATGCAAAGGCGATATGGGGGGTAACTATTGTATTCTCAATAGAAAGAAAAGGAGTGTCAAGGGGGAGCGGAGGTTCAACATCAAATACATCCAGCGCTGCGCCGGCAATTGTCCTGTTCTTGAGAGCTTCTGCAAGATCAGCGGTTTTTACTACCGGGCCTCTGGCGCAGTTGACAAGGTATGCTGATTTTTTCATCAAAGCGATTTTTGCAGAATTTATTAATCCCCTGGTGGAATCATTTAGAGGACAATGGAGTGTCACAATATCACTCTTCTGAAGCAGTGTATCAAGATCAGTATATTCCACACCATATTTTTTTATTTCATCCTTTTGAGTTACATCGTATCCAAGAAGTTTTACGTCAAAACCCTGGAGAATTTTTGCCACCCTGGTACCGATAACACCTGTACCTACGATCCCCACTGTTTTCCCGGCCAGGTCGAAACCGACATAGCCGTCCTTTGTCCCCCCATTTCTTGTAATGGGATCAAGTTTTGTTATGTTACGAAGAAGATCCAGCATCATCCCCACGGCAAGCTCCGCAACGTTAATAGTTGAATATCCGGAAGCATTGCATATGCGGATATCCTTCTCCCTGCATTTATTTACAGCAACATGATCAACGCCGGTGAAAGCAACAGCAAGCATTTTCAGATCAGTGAGTGCAGATACAACTTCTTCCGGGAAGGGGAGGTTCCCTATTACAACTACTTCGGCACCTTCACATCTTTTGATGATTTCTGCGGGATCCTCATTCCTATCCGGGAAGCTCACCACCTCGTGTCCGCGTCCGGCAAATTCTTTCTTAAACTGCTCCATGCTTTCAGCCGGGACAGCAAGGGGTTCAATTACATGAATCTTCATTTTGTCCTCCGTCTAATTATTGCATATTATATATAATTACGTATTCCGGTGAAAATTTGCCGCAGGCCAAGCGAACGCAGTGAGCGCCGCTTATGCCCCGTGTTAAGTGAAGCGGCCAAATTACAGAAAGTTTTCTTACAGCCGACGCTCGGATGGCAGAGGCTGTACTAAAAGTTTTATTCTATATGAGACAATTCATCGATAAGTGCTTTCTCGACAAACTTATTTAAAGATACATTCATTTTAGTTGAAGCTATCGCTATTTCTCTATGAAGTTCCGGAGAAATTCTAAGATTGAATTTCCCTGAATATGGTTTCTCCGGACTAACACCTTCTTCTTTGCACCATTTTATATAATCATCAATTGATTCTTTAAAAGCTTTTTCTATTTCTTTAACTGAAGTTCCCTGGAATGTAATTACATCTTTTGTATTTATTACATCACCATGAAATATTTTTGCATCTGAATCGTAGTTTACTATTCCTATATATCCTTTGTATTCCATCATGGTTTTACACCTGCATTTTCTAAAAATCGTTTCATTGATGCCACTGCACCTTTATCTGTTTCTTTTTTCGGGTGCGGTCTATGAAAAACAGCGCGTACATTATTAAGTTTGATCCGGATTCTTGATCCTTCACCTTCGCTTATTTCTGCGCCAATAGATATCAACAAGGCTTCGATGTCTTTCCACTGAATGGATGACATTGTTGGCTTTTTGAATATATCTTCTAAAGTCTTTCTGTTTTTAACATTCATATTAATGTTATAGTACTAATTTGTGGTATCAACGTCAAGTTTTTTTTAACCGGCACAGGACGTGCCGATCTTAAGTTTTTTGGCCGTTTCAGACAATGTTTTGTGTTATTTGAAGCGATATAGTCACCCTCAAGTCAAAAATTAAAAATCCCCTGGTTATGTGAAGGCACTTTTAATTTTTGACTTGAGGAGCAATTGATTACAAGCGTTTATAGTAAAATATTAGCAAATATAGCTTATAATTGTCAAAGGAAAATATATACATATTGATTTCTAAAATTGATTATAAAGGAAAAATAATATTGTAAAATACCTTCAAAATAGGTGCTTAGAAATGTTTAAAATAACACCTTTTTACCCTCAGCACCCTTATGGGAGAGGAAATTCCTGGATTTTAACAGTATATGTCTCCGACGCCCATCAACGGCGGGGATAACGGTTTTTTATTTATCAGTTGTTTTTATCTGATTACTATTTCGGAAGACTGTAGGAGTTTCTCCTGTAATTTTAAAAAATGCTCTATTGAATGTGCGTAGACTTTCGAAACCTGAAATCAGACTGATATCTAATACAGATTTGTCACTTGAGATCAGGAGAAGGGAAGCCTCTTCGATGCGGAGCTTGTTTATGAAATCCCCAATTTTCATACCTGTATAAATTTTAAAGAGTCTGCTTATATAATCCGGGTCGAGGTCAATCATCGAAGCCAGTCCCTCTCTTGATATATCGTCATGGTAATTGATTTCAAGATATGATATTATCTTATCGAGCTTTTTTCTTAATGCCGGTGAAATCTCTTCAGGCGTTTCCGGTAGAGATTTACTCCTTGGTGTATTCTTGAGTATTTTTTCAATATGATGAAGCTCATTCTCCTCCACCTCCAGCGAGTCATTTTTTTCAAGATTGTTGCGGATAATCTTTCGCAAAGGTCCCGTTACACCGAAGTAGTAAAGTACGGGGAGTATTGTAATGATAAGCAGCATGGAGATAATCATTATTATCAGGATGAAACGTCCCGTTTTGTGCATATACTTCAGGTAATCTATATAGGGGAAACCGAATCCGTAAATTCTCCCTTCAATTTTCCGATGGTATTGATTGTAATTTACTTTATCAATCTGAATGGAGTATCTCCTGCCCGGTTCAATTTTTGAATAATCATGCAGGTTACTCCCACTTTTCATCTTAATATAATTTGGCGGCTCTTCCCATATCCCGGTGCTGATTACATCCGGAAGATTCATATCTCTGTCGTAAAAAATTTTCCATCCATCTTTTGTTTCAGTTGAAATATATGAAACCGGGAGTTTGCCGGTGACCGGACCTGATGCTTTATCCGTTTTAAGTTCTCCGATTATGGTTATGTTCATCTCGTCGTATGAGAGAGAGCGGGACTGCATCATGAGATATCCGCCGGCAGTGATCATGATAAGACTCATTACCAGGGGGAGTCCTGTAAGTCTGTATATCACAGGTATGTTTTCATATGATGAATGCAGATAGACGCTGGTGTAAAGTGAATAGATTACAAGTACAACAATGGCTGTTGCGAAAGAGATGGCAAATGAACTGATGGAGATTTTGTTCATAACTCCATATACCATAAATGAATGGATTATATCGAGAGATATAAGGCACGCGAAATTACGGGATGTCGCCGCTTCTCTGCTTCGGGGATTTGTAATCGTTTTCATAAGTCCGGAATATGTTCCGTTATTTTTTTCGTAATCAATTCCCCGGCGAATAAAAACTGCAGTCGCCCATGCGTAAAAAAGAGCGACTACGAGAGGGATAGCGCTTGA
>Ga0334890_1000644_pt1 | contig 59455 bp, 50 predicted proteins | sample GraSluR1_MG_3_FD_207220 | JGI IMG/M metagenome (GOLD analysis project Ga0334890, IMG submission 207220) | Sludge microbial communities from methane-producing bioreactor in Wageningen University, Netherlands - Granular Sludge_31_08-R1 | ecosystem: Engineered > Bioreactor > Anaerobic >... | reverse complement strand
ACAGCGACTCGCCGGCCAGCTTGCGTCCCAGACCGGCCATCACGCCACCTCTGGTGTTGGTTTCCATTTGAATATTGCCAATCATCCATGCCATGCCGCCCGACTCGGTGAACACCTTCTCGCCCTGATCCAGAAAAACATCCAGTGACTGCATGACCGTGCCGTGAATTTCGTATCGCATTTCCAACCTCCATAATAAACAGTGAATAGTCCGATTACTGAAATTGTAGCATGAGGCTATCCGAAAAACAACAAAAACCGGAAAGGAACCTGAAAAAGATACGCTTGACAATAAGCACAACTTTCTAATACGCAAGACATTGACATCTTATACGATATGTTATATGATGTTAATGGAAAGGAGTTAATTATGTCCCGCTATCCGTTAAATTTGCCTGCAAACCTGAAGCGTGAAGCCGAAGAATTCGCTTCACGTCAGGGTGTTTCATTGAATCAATTTATCATGTGGTCTGTCTCAGAAAAAGTTTCTGCTTTGCGCCAGGAATTGGATGATCCCAACTTTCCCGGCATCACTTACCGGCGCGGCGCATCCGGCTGGGTCACCCCCGTGATTCGCGGCACCGGTATTCGTGTGCAGACGATCATTGTTGATACACAAACCGGGTTAGACCCTGAGCAGATCGCCGCCGAATACGAACTGGATACACATAAGGTTTCAGAAGCGATTGCATTCTACAATGCTCACCAGACTGAAATTGACGCCAATATTCTTGCTGAACAAAAAACGGAAGAAAAACATGACTGAACCGCGTCTGCATCTCGATGCAGACGCTTCCCGCATTTCACTGCTGCGGGCGTTGCTTGCCCGTGGACACGATGTAACCCGAACACCCAACGAATGGATGGCTCTCAATGCGACGGATGAACAGCAACTTCTGGGGGCAACAGCACAAGGCCGTTGCATTCTGACATTCAATATTCGCGATTTTATCCCCCTGGCAAAACGCTTTCCCAATCACGAGGGAATTATCCTCTCAACACAAAAACCCATGCCAGAAATACTAAAACCTCTCGACCGCCTGCTATCCGAAACAGAAGCTGAAGATTGGCCGGGGCAGGTACGTTGGCTCAACGACTGGAAATGAATTCTTAGGCCAATACGCCCATTAAATCCGCCGTCATCGGCAGGATCAAATCCGCCCCGGCCCGCAGCAACTCCCGTTCACGGCCAAACCCGCATAACACCCCCACCGTCTGCGCGCCGGCAGCCTTACCAGCGCGCATGTCCACCGTGGTATCGCCCACCATCAGACAATCCTGCGGGGCAACCCCCAGTTCCCCAGCAGCCCACACCACCGGGTCAGGGAAAGGTTTGGTGTACTGGCAGGTACGCGCCGTTGCCACCGCCCCAAACAGCCCCGTCAAGGAGAATTGCTCCAGAAATGCCATTGTCCCTGCCTCATCACGGGCCGTAACCACAGCCAGCGGATAGCGTCCCGCCAATGCCGTCAACATTTCGGCCACACCTTCAATCAACCAAAAAGAAGGCGGCGGTTTATCCTTGCGCTTCAGGCGCACTTTCAACGGATTCAACACCGCATCGTCCATGCGCGTGCGATCCACGGCAGCATACGCCAGATTGGACGGGGTTTCCATCGCCATCACCATCCAGCGCGACAAACCATGCACAGCATACTGCGAAATCAACCGTGAGCCGTACAAAGGCCGCAGCATGGTATACAGGCGATAAACAAACAAATCATCCGTATCGCTGAGCGTGCCGTCCACGTCAAAACAAATGGCTTGTATTCTTTTAATATCCAGCGGCATGCATTATCTCCTAATTCGCCAGCACATAATTGATCGCATATTGCGCATCCCCATACCGCGGATTAACTGCCAGCGCCTCGTTAAAAGAAGCCAGCGCGCCTTCCCGATCTCCCATGCGGTACAACCCCCACCCCTGCCACAACAGGGTCTCTTCCGAGTTAGGGGTACTCTTCAGGGAATATTCCGTCATCGCCAGCAGGTCTTCTGTGCGTCCGGCATGGAAATAAGCGTGGAACGGGCCGAACTGATAGCGCAGCATGCGCTGCGGCATGCCCAGCTCACGCACGCGGTCATACGCCTGCGCCGCCTCGGCATAACGCTCAAAATAAACCAGGTTGGTACCCAGATTGAACCAGGCAAATGAATCCGCCGGGTTGGCTTCCACCGCGGCCTGTGCGGCCTCCAGGGCATGCTGGCGGTTGGCGTCGCGGTTCCATTCCGCGCCCAGCACACCCGCAACTACGTCTTCCTCATCCGGCGGATACAGCACCAGGTACACGCGGTTGAACGTCTTCCAGCTTGTTTCCAGACTGGCAAACCGCACAATTTGGTTGCGGCCAATATACGAATCCTGGGCAATAAAGGTCTGCGCCGCATCATCATAACCCGTCAGCAGCAGATAATGCCCCGACCACAGATCGTCCTCAAACCAGAATGCCTCCGGCAATGTGAAAGATTCCTCGATCATCACCGGAAACCCTGCCGCCAGCAGCCGTTTCAGCATCGCCAGGTCGCCGCCCACGCGGTACTGCACACTCAACCCCGGTACACTGGTGATCACATAGGCCGCCAGCTCTTCCACATTGACGTTGCGGTCACGGCGATTGGGCTTGATCTCCTCCGAGACGGTGAACTGATCGCCCTCCCAGCCGTACATGCGCAGGTGCATCGCCAGGGTGGCCGGCCCGCAGGCGTTCCAGTCCTGCCGTTCAAACGCCGGGGCGGGTAGTTTGACCGTCTGCGGCAGGGCTGTGGGTGAAGGCATCGGAGCAGGAGATTCCACCGGGCTCATCATGGTCGGCTGCACCTGCGCAGTCAGCGTAGGCACAGTCGGTTGCAAAGGGCCTGTAATTGCTTCCCGCGTGGTGTGCACGACAGGCAGCGGCAGCGGGGCAGGCACCTCGCCTACCGGATTCAGGGCCACGCGCACAAAAGCCCCGGCTGCATCCAGCCGCCATTCCAGACGGCTGCGCACGGCCGGGAGCTGATACAATCCCAGCGCCAGCAAGGCAAAGCCAATAATGGCAAACACAGTAATGCGCCACCCCTTATTTTTTTCAGGTTTTAAAAACATACCCTCGATTCTACCAGAAACCAGGATCATTAGACGCGGCCCTTTTCCTGATCCCTAATTGACTGATTTCCACCAAATTTGTCTAGACAAGTATTGCATCTTAATCCCATTTCTGCTATACTTAAATTGGCACTCCGAAAAGGCGAAACCCGCGAAAGCTGGTGGAGCAAAGTCCAGGACCTACAGCCAGAGACGGCCAGGGAAACCAGACGACCGAAAAGGCAAACCTGGTGAAAGCCAGGGACGCAAAGTTATGGGTCTACAGCCGATGCTTGCTTGCATGTTTCGGATAGGACAGCCAGACAACCGAAAAAGGCAAATCCAGCGAAAGCTGGAGACGCAGAGCCGAGGGTCTACCGTCGTTTTTCACAATTTGACGATGACAGCCAGGCAGCCGAAGAGTGCCATAGCACATGCCCCTTGGGGAGTGTGCCGGGTGCTTTTTTTCGTCCCCTTCCCAGCACACTCCAGTTGTTTTAAACAGGTCTTCATCCTTCCCGGACGCTTGACTCTCCCCAGTTCATTTAACTTGCTCCTTTCTATTGCATTATTCGTGCAACTCGCATAAGATAGGAGATAGACAAAAACTAAGGAGGTAGTTCTTATGTCAAAAAATAAAGTATTGATCCTGACTGCTGTCGTGCTGCTGACCATGGCCTGCGGCCTGGGAGGACTGACCGATGGTCTGGTGGAAAAAGCACTGGACCAAGCCGATCTGCCAGAAGGCGCACTGGAAACGGCCCAGGCCGGCCTGGGCACCGTTGCCACGCAGGCAGCCAGCGCTGCCGAAGGCGCCATCGAAGATGCCCAGAATGACGAACTGAACGACACCATCAATCAAATGCTGGAAGAAGCTGCCGGAGCGATGGACGGGGCAGATCCCGATCAGGTTCCCTACCCCATGCCCGCCGATGCCCAGATCTATGATTTTTCAGGCGGCATGGTCACTTTCCAGACCAATATGCCCGTAGCGAATGTGGTTGCCTTCTATCGGCAGGAACTGGCTGCACGGGGCTACACGGAACGCACAATAAACACCCTCGTGGATGAGCAGGTTGCCAGCCTGGTGTTTGACGGCGACCCCAGCGGGATCGAACTGGTTGTACAGGTGACCGGTATGGGCGAGATGAGCATCGTCAACGTTCGCCTGGAAGACATCTAAACACAAACCCTTACGCCTATTAAAAACGAACCGGCCGCCTCAACTGGCGGCCGGTTTTCTCTATTTCGGGATTAATTCAGCGGTAAATCCTCATCGTCATCATCGTCATCCAGATCAAGGTCGTTTACATAGTCGACTTCGATTCTGGCAGGGTCAATCCGCAGCCACAGCAACAACACTTGCCCGTCATCTGATTCCATCGAACGGGCAGCAATAATCGGCAGTTTCTCTTCCAGCCCCAGATCATTACGATAATGCAGGTAGATACTCTGCTGTTTATTCCATGCGCCATAGCAACGCTCAACCAGAGCAGCCCCATTAAAAGTGCGCAAACGGGTCAGTGCCAGGTCAAACAAATATGGGCCTTCGCTCAAGCCCAATGCCCAACCGTCATCAATCGCTTCAAATGTCGGTGGGGGTCCTTCAATAATTGTAATTTTTTCTTCTTCCATTTTTTCACTCCAACGGAGGATATGATACCACAGATTCAAAATCGGGAAAGCGTGATTTGGATAAATAATTTCTTAATCCGAGAAAATATCCCTGACCGTTCCATTCGACAGGATCAGGGACGGGTTTTCTGAGATATTTAAGGATTTCTTCTAATAAAACAACAATCTTTCACTATCAATTCTCTTATACGCGGCGGCTATGATTAGGTTAGAAACAAAACAAAATCTTGCGAAGAAAATTCGCACTTACTTATCAATTGAAACAGGAGAAAACCAAATGACACTCTATGTTAGCCGCCCTTACAACCGCATGGCCCGCCGGGTAATGAACGACATGATTCAGGACACCCAGCCCGAATATGAACGCCGTCTGAAAGTCCCGATGAACGTCCACATGCAGGAAGACGCCTTCGTCATTACCGCGCTGCTGCCCGGTGTTCAGGCTGATGACCTGAATATTCAGATCGTCAACGAGAACATCACCATTGAAGGCGAATTGAAGCAGGCCGAAAGCGTGGAAGGCGAATGGCTCGCCCACGAAATTCCCTTCGGCAAATTCTATCGCTCCATCTCCCTGCCCGATGCACTGGACGCCAGCAAGGCAGAGGCAGAACTGCATGACGGCATTTTACAGCTTCGCGTGCCCAAGGCCGAAGAAGCCATGCCGAAAACGATCAAGATCAAAAATAGCAAATAATCAGGCTTACTCTCCAAAACCCCGCCCGTGCATGCGCGGGCGGGGTTTTCTTTAATTGTAGTAACGACTTCAGTCGTCACTTGCTTATCAACAAATCTCCCTCTTGATTTCATTGCGAAACGAGAGCGACTGTCTCAATCCCCCTGTCGCTTCGCGACATCCCCCTTTGACAAGGGGGACAAAGCACTGTAGATAAAATCTACAAATTTTTAGTACACCCTATTGCAAGCACCAGGAATTTCCTTCCCACAATGAAGTAAAATTGAAGACATGGAACCCGAAGCCCTCTCCCGCCTGCCCGTGCCCGCCCATCGCTATTACGCAAGCGTTACCTCGACCAATGACCTGGCCCTTGCCTGGGCGGCATCCGGCGCACCGGACGGTGCCCTGGTCGTAGCCGATACGCAAACCGCCGGGCGCGGCAGAATGTCCCGCCGCTGGATCACCCCGCCCGGCAGCGCCCTGGCCTTCAGCCTGGTGCTGCGCCCCACCGCACAGGAGCTGGCAAAACCGGCCCTGTTTTCGCCCCTGGGCGGGCTGGCCCTCAGCATCGCCCTCGAATCCCGTTTCAACCTCCACCCCGCCATCAAATGGCCCAATGACGTCCTCCTGGATGGCAGGAAAACCGCCGGCGTACTGGCCGAAAGCACCTGGCAGAACGGCAAGCCGCAGGCGATCATCCTCGGCATCGGTGTGAATGTCGGCCTCGCTTCCGCCCCCCCCGCTGACCAGGTACAGTTCCCCGCAACCTGTATCGAAGCCGCCGCCGGAAAACCCGTGGACCGCTTTGATCTGCTGGCCGCCCTGCTGACCGCCCTGTTTACATGGCGGGAACAACTCCCCACCCCTGCCTTCCTGCAAGCCTGGGAGAAACGCCTGGCCTTCGTTGGGGAACAGGTGCAGCTCATCCAGCCAGATCAGCAAACCATCACCGGCCGCCTGACCGGCATCACCCCGCAGGGCGGACTGTGCCTGACACTCCCCGATGGCACCCAAACCAGCTTTGCCGCCGGAGATGTTACCCTGCGCCGAATTGGCAAAAATCCGGTACAATAGTTGCACTGGTATTGTTATCTTGTATTTACTGAAACTCTTGGAATAAAGAGGGGTTCACAAGGAGAAACGAATATGCTGGACGATCTACGGAATTCAGCCGCATCATCTTATCTGGAAGACGAACCAACCCCGGAAACCCCTGAACCATCTCCGGCCAAAAAGAAGAAGAAAGAAGACGTAAGATTTCTGGGCCTGACTGCACCCCAGCGCTTTATTGTCGTGCTGCTATTGATGATGATGACCTGCCTGCTGGGCACGTTTGTACTCATCCTGACCGGCAAGGTCTGGCTGCCCATCGGCTAAAGATTTGTCAGGCTAACTTCGCCCCGTCAACGCGCCCTGACAGGTGCAATGTGCCTTCCATGAATCATGAAAACCGGCTTCTTCTCCTGTTGTGGTCATCACTGCGGAGCAAGAAACCGGTTTTATATTTTAAACCCGTTATGTCTTAATCTTCTGGCGGGTCATCCATTTCTTCATCTTCGTCTGGCAGGTCGTCCATCTCCATGTCTTCTTCCAGCAGCTCCTCCAGCTCGGCCTCATCTTCTGCATCCCCGTCTACAGCACCTTCACGCGCGCTCACCTGACGTTCCGGCAGATTTTGAATGCGCGCCAGAGAAACCACGCTGTCGCCGTCCTTGACATCCATCAAATGCACACCGCGCGTCGGCCGGCCAGAAATGGAAACGCTTTCCACTTCAATCTTCAGCACAATCCCGGCTGCGGTGATAATGGTCAACTGGTCCTCTTCCTGAACCACGCGCGCATCCACAATCCTGCCAATATCCTTCAGATGGCGGTGGTTGGTTGTGTACACACCCTGCGTATTGCGTCCCTTGACCGGATATTCTTCCAATGGGGTACGCTTGCCATAGCCCTGCTCGGTGATCACCACCAGGTAGCCATCCGGTTCGCTGATTTCGACCGCGGTCACATAATCATCAGGCTTGAGCGTGATCGCATGCACGCCGCGCGCCTGGCGTCCCATCGCACGCACGGTATCTTCTTTCATCCGCAGGGCGCGTCCCAGGGCGGTCACCAAAATCACATCGTCCGTACCGCTGGTCAGGCGCACCCACCCCAGGCTGTCATTGTCTTCCAGGCTGATCGCGATCAAGCCGGACGGGCGCACACTGTCAAATTCAGAAAGTGACACGCGCTTGATATAGCCATTCTTCGTGACCATCGTGCAGTACCTGGCCGTCTTAAAATCGGGCACGGCTACCACAGCGGTGATCTGCTCGTCTGTGGTCAGCGGCAGCATGTTGATGATCGGCTTGCCGCGGTCTGCACGTCCCGCTTCAGGGATATTAAAACAGCGGTCACAATACACCTTGCCCTGATCGGAGAAGAACAGCAGACTGTCATGCGTACGGGCATGGATCATTTCCATAATCTCGTCCTCATCCCGCAGACTCTGGCCGGAAGCCCCCAGCCGCCCGCGGTTGCGGACGCGGTGGGCAGCCGTCGAAACCCGCTTGATATACCCCTGCTCGGTGAGACTGATCAATACCGGCTCATCCTTGACCAGGTCTTCTTCACGGAACAGACCAAAACCATACTTCTGAATGCGGGTACGGCGCTCGTCGCCATATTTTTCAGTGACCTGCTCCAGATCTTCCTTGATCAAGGCGCGGATCTTCTCAGGATGGGCCAGCAAATCGACCAGATGAGCGACAAATTCTTTCACCTGGCGCATCTCGTCTTCGATTTTCATCCGCTCCAGGGCTGCCAGGCGGCGCAGCTGCAAATCGAGAATGGCCTGGGCCTGCTCTTCAGACAGCTTAAAGCGGCTGATCAATTGTTCTTTGGCCGAATCAGCGTCATCCGCCTGGCGGATGGTGTTGATAATATCATCCAGATTTGCCAGGGCGATCAACAAACCATCCAGAATATGCTCGCGGCGGCGGGCTTTTGCCAGTTCAAATTCCGAGCGGCGGGTAATCACCTCAAACCGGTGCTCAATATAAATCAGCAGCGCGCGCTTGAGGGATAACAGGCGCGGCTCGCCATTCACCAATGCCAGCAGGTTGACCCCAAAGGTTGACTGCAGGGCGGTGTATTTGTATAACTGGTTGATGATGCGCTGCGGCTGCGCGCCACGTTTGACCTCGATGACAATATTCATCCCGTCGCGGTCCGACTCATCGCGCAGGTCAGAGATACCGTCCAGCCGACCGCCGCGCACCAGTTCAGCGATGCGTTCGATCAGGCTGGTTTTATTCAACTGGTACGGGATCTCGGTGATGACGATCGACGCGCGGCCGCTCGCCATCAGGCGCACTTCCACCTGCCCGCGCATGATGATCTTGCCGCGGCCAGTGCTGTATGCCTGCAGGATGGTTTCCCGGCTGGCAATCACGCCACCCGTGGGGAAATCAGGTCCCTTGACAAACTCCATCAGCTTTTCAGGCCCGACAGATTCAACATCTGCATAATTGTCGATTAGGTAGATCAATGCCGCACACAGTTCATTCAGGTTATGCGGGGGAATATTGGTCGCCATCCCCACCGCAATACCGGATGAACCATTCAGCAGCAGGTTGGGCAAGCGGGCCGGCAGAACCAGGGGTTCCTTAAGACTGCCGTCAAAATTCTCGCCGTAATCAATCGTGTCTTTATCAATATCGACCAGCATCTCTTCGGCCCGGCGGTCGAGACGGGCTTCGGTGTAACGCATGGCAGCCGGCGAGTCGCCGTCAATCGAGCCAAAGTTACCCTGGCCGTCTACCAGCGGATAACGCAGGGAAAAATCCTGCGAGAGGCGCGCCATGGCTTCATACACCGACGAGTCGCCGTGGGGATGGTACTTACCCAGCACCTCACCCACAATACGCGCTGACTTCTTGTGCGCACCGCTGGAGCGGATGCCCAGATCATTCATCGCATACAGGATGCGGCGGTGCACCGGCTTGAGGCCGTCCCGCGCATCCGGCAGGGCGCGCGCCACGATCACGCTCATTGCATAGTCGATGTACGAACTGCGCATCTCTGTGTTAATATCGACAGGTTCTACTTTATGTCCAATTTCCATACTGAGTGCTCTTTTGCCTTCCTGATTTCAATGATTCCGCAAACATCTAATTATACCGCTAAACAGCCAAATCCTTGCCAAGTGATACGTCCTGTGCTAAAATCATTCTCGCAATTCGGGCGCGTAGCTCAGCTGGTTAGAGTGCACGGTTCACATCCGTGAGGTCGTGAGTTCGAGTCTCTCCGCGCCCACCTCGGGAAGCCCCTCATTGGCTTCCTCTAAGCGGACGGTATATCCCCGCATGTAGACAGCCACTTCAGGTGGCTGTCGCTATTTAAGGTCGTTCGTCCCCAGAAGGGGATACTTTTCAAGTCTCTCCGCGCCCACCTTTTTAGGCAGTCTCTATTGACTGCCTTTTTATTTTAAGCAGGTCGTAAGCCCCCAGAAGGGGGTAATATTCAAGTCTCTCCGCGCCCACAAAAAAGACAGTTCATATGCGACTGTCTTTTTCTTTTAAGCAGGTCGTGAGCCCCCAAAAGGGGATAATATTCGAGCGCTTCGCGTCCGCGCCATACTTTTTCCGGGTCTTCCATCAGATCCTTCTTACTGTTATTTCTGCACTTTCTTTCTTTTCAGCCATTTTGGTGCTTCTTTTTTCTTATTCTATTATGGCATAATAGCCCTTATCAACAGCTTGCAGAAAATTGTGAATGACCCAGAAAGGATAAAAAATGCTTGTTGAATGTACCTGTGGAGTACGTGTTGGTGGGAACCAGTAACGAGCGGGAAGCAAGCCATCATCCTTGTCTCTCGTTCAAGAAAGAAGGTGAATTTAAATCGTACTTGAAAGCGAACCTTAAGAAAGTATTCGGATATCCTGAGTACGTTTACAGAAATTTATTTGACAATTTGTTAATTGTATGTTATATTGGTAGTTCCGTTAGCAGTTGTTTCAAAAGCAGTACCGTTAGTGCACTGATCTGAAACCTCTAGCATAGCGAGTGGATTATTACTTAGGAGGTAATACAGATTATGGCAGAACGAGAAACAGGTACAGTGAAGTGGTTTAACGGCACCAAAGGCTTTGGCTTCATCGAACGTGAAGCAGGCGAAGATGTTTTCGCGCACTACAGTGCAATTTCAGGTGATGGCTTTCGCAATTTAAACGAAGGACAGCAGGTTGAGTTCACAGTAGTCCAGGGCGAAAAAGGTCCCCAGGCACAAGACATAGTTGCTTTAAACTAGTCTTCTAACCAAAAAACCGAAAATGCGGCGCTTGTGCGCCGCATTTTTATTTTAACCTTCTTCTGTTAACCCTTGCAAATTTCCCCCGAAAATGAAACGGTCTCTTTAACCCATTAAATTAATACACAGGAGAAAAATTATGACAGCCCATGTTTATAAGAAGATTGAACTGGTTGGTACAGCCCAATTAAGGCTGACTTCCAATCAGGTAAGATGCAGTTTGATTGATCGTAGCATCGAGTAAATCTTTTCGCTTGGGCCAGTTTTTTCAACCAAAACTCAAAATTTTCAGTCGTAATATGTAACAAGCGTAGAAAGATTCGTTTCTCGTGAAGTCATGAGTTCAACTCACCCACACCCACAAAACAAAACTGCCTTTCGGCGGTTTTTCCTCTCCATGCGGGCTCAAGGAAATACTTCCTCCAAAAACCCCAGCATCAACGCCACAACCCGCTCATGCTGTTCCCTCATAGAGATCACAGGCACCACATCGCCTTTCTGCGGCCCATAGTCGCCAAACTGCGCGTGGCTGGCACCTTCGATTGGGGCAAAAATCGTGTCCTCTGGCACCAAATATCTCTTGTCGTCAAAATTATCGGTATTGGGAATGCCGCCGGTTGTGCCGTAAATGGAGATCACGGCGAGTTCATTATCCGACAGGTCCGCGCTGTCCGGCGGGTAGGAATCCCAAATCGCCAGCCCGTCGATTTTGTCCGGGTTATTTTCTGCGTAAATCCCGGCGGCTGCCCCGCCCAAAGAATGCCCGGCCAACACCCAGGTGGATATCTCAGGATACGCCCCGATCACCGCGTTCGCCTGATTGGTATTAAAGATAGCCAGGTTCAAGGGCATCGGTGTGATCACCACCAGCACGCCCTGTTGTGCAAGTTCACGCAAAACGGGCGCATACGCCTCGGGTGCCACCAGCCCGCCGGGGTAAAAGATCAGCCCTCCCTCTGGCTCGATGGCTGGCATGAACACGATCCAGCGCTCTTGGGTAACCCGTACCGTGGAAGAAGATTCCAGGGCGGCCAGCGCGGTTTCACCCGCAGGATACGTGCTCGTCGCCGACCAGATGAAGAGACCCGCAGCCGCAAGCACAAGCACAGCCAGCAAACCAATACCAGTAAATTTTAAGATCCTTTTAAATTTCATCATTTCTCCTTAAACCATTAACGCTGCTCCTAGTGTATCAGACAAAAAAAGAGCCGGGCATCTTACCCGGCTCACTTATACATTATAAATTATACAATTTTACATTACTTTACTTCCACCAGCACTGCCCGTACCATGCGGCGGTATTCGATAATCCACTCTTCCTCAGCTAAACCGCCTCAGCACCGTCTCAAACAAGATCGCAAAGGACCCATTAACCACTCCCACTGACGCCGCCGTTCACGGATCCCCCAACCAGAGATTTCCCGGCCATCAGACAGCCGAAAAACAACTTCTCAACAAAATATATTTGTGATATATTATCGATATATCTACCTGGTATTCTTATCCCCGCCGCAATTACCAAGGAGCTACCATGGCACTGAACATCCGCGATGCCCTGCAGCAGGAAATGGCCCTGTCCACCGGCTGCACCGAGGTGGGCTGCATTGCCCTGCTGACCGCCGTGGCGGCCAAAGAATTGGGCGGCGTGCCCGACCGGATAGAGCTATCTGTCAGCCCCAACATCATGAAGAACGGCATCAATGTGTGCGTACCCGGCACGGGCGGGCGCGGTATCCCCATCGCCGCCGCCATGGGCAGCGTGATGCAAACCCCGCAGGCAGGGCTTTCCATCCTGGAGCATGCCAACAAAGATCATCTCTTGCAAGCTGAAAAACTGGTTGCCGAAAAGAGGATCCACGTGGATTTGCAGGACACGGATGAATTGATCTATGCCCAGGCCCGCCTGGAGAAAGACGGCCACACCGTCACCGCCACGTTGAGCGGGGGACATCAGCGCATCAGCGAGATCAAAAAAGATGACAGTGTGTGTTTCTTTGCGGAAGAAACGGTCAGCACGGATGCCCCGGAGAAATTCCATTTCCGCGGCATCGCGGGCAGTTCCTTGATCGAGGCCGCCCTGAAAGAAGACCCCGCCCAATACGAGTTCCTCTGGGATGCCGCCCAGACCAATTTGCAGGCCGCACAGGCAGGACTGGAGAAGAACAAGGTTGGTATCGGCCAGGCCATGCAAAAAATGGAAGAGGAGCTCCCCATGCCCTACGCCGCCGTACACCAGGCGCAGCTATGGACCAGCGCGGCCAGTGAAGCGCGCATGGGCGGGCTGCCGGTGCCGATCATGTCGATTGCCGGCAGCGGCAACCACGGCATCGCCAATTTCCTGGGGATGCTGGCCGTGGGCAAGGCGCTGAACGCCCCCCGCGAGGAGATCATCCGCGCCATTACCCTCAGTTCCGTGCTCACGGTCTATGCCAAAGAATACACCGGACGGGTAACCGCCTATTGTGGTTCGGCCCTGGCCCCCACGGCCGGGGTGGCCGCCGGAACCGTCTTCCTGCTGGGCGGGGATACAGAAACGATGATCGCCGCCATCCACACCCTGCTAGGCACCTATGCGGGCATCCTGTGCGATGGTGCCAAAGAATCCTGCGCCTACAAGGTCAGCCGGGGCGTTTCCGCTGCGGTCGAGGCCGCCTTCCTGGCGATGGATCATGCCAGCGTCCCGCCAATGAACGGCATTGTGGGGGCAAGCCTGGAAGAAACCCTGGAGAACCTGGGGAAAGTGAATGACCCCGGCATGGTGGAAACCGAACGTCTGGTGCTGAATATGATCCGCGAACGGGTGAATTAAGAGCAATGGTATCATCGCGGCGAAGCAAGGACAGCAAAAAGGAATCCCATGATGAACAACAAAGAATCTTTAGCCGATCAGGCATACCGCCTGTTGAAAAATGACATCATCACCTGCGAATATCCGCCAGGAGAGCAGATCGCCCAGGGGGCACTCACCGAACGTTATGAGATTGGCCTCACCCCCATCCGCGAAGCCCTGCAGCGGCTATCACTGGAAGGCTTTGTGCAATCTATCCCGCGGCTGGGTTATATCGTCACCCCGATCACTTTTTCAGATGTGCATGAAATGTACGAGCTGCGCACCATCGCAGAAGTGGCCGCGGTGCGGCTGGCAGCCCTTCGTGCTCCGCAGGGAGCCCTGGAAAAGCTGATCGCCCATTCGGATTTCAGCTATGTGTATCAGAACATTGAAAGCTATAAGGACTTCCTGGTGCGAAACCGGGAGTTTCACATCGGCATCGCCAGACTATCCGGCAATCAAAGGCTGGTGGATTTGATCTCCAACCTGCTCGATGAACTGACCCGCTTGTTCCATCTCGGGTTGGGCATCCGTGACAGTGCGGTCGAAATGCACGATGCCCACACCGCGCTAGCGCAGGCCATCCGTGAACGCGACCCCGACCGCGCCGAACAAATCGTGCGCAACGAAATCGAAATGTCCAAAAACCGCGTGCTGGAAGCGTTGACTGGAAAAAACAGGCCCCCTTCGCACGGACTCCAGATCTAATTCAACGTGGTAGTGCCCTGCGGTCAGCCGGCAGTGCCCCCTCCGTGAAATCAAGGTTTGACGGATCCACGCATCTTGTCGCGGCCCAGGCGGCACGGCACATATACAGGAGTGCGTACCTGCCCCAACCGCCAGCCTGAAAAATAGTTTCGCGCGATACATTTTAGTACTCCCCACCGGCTGGATGCCCTTGCTTAATCTTGCAAATTCAGGCTAAAATAGTCCTGTATAATTCTCAAATAACCAATCACTGGTTTATCAGGGAGCAATCAATGGACAAGAAACCCAAAATCCGTGAATATCAGGGCAAAGGCGTCACCATCCAGTATGATGTCAAACGCTGCATTCATTCCGAAGAATGTATCCATGCCCTGCCGAAAGTCTTTAACCAGCACCAGCGCCCGTGGATCCAGCCGGGGGACACCCCCGCCGAGGCTCTGGTGGATGCCGTGCTGCGCTGTCCAACCGGGGCACTGCATTTTGTCCGTGAAGATGGAGGAGAAGCCGAGCAGCCGCCCGCAAAAAACCGCGTGTGGTTCACCGAAAACGGCCCGCTGTACGTTCATGGCAATATCGAAATAGTTGATCTCGAAGGCAACCTGCTGCACAAAGACACCCGCATAGCCCTGTGCCGCTGCGGTGAGTCAAAAAACAAGCCCTTCTGCGACAACACCCACCTCGAAACCGGCTTCACCGCCGACGGCGCCGGCACCGCGCGTGCCTCAACCGAGCAATTGGCTGACAGCGATGTGCTGCGCATCACAGTCCAGCCCAACAAATCGCTGCGCTTTGAAGGTAATTTTGAAGTCTTCAACGAAACGGGGGAGCTGCTCTACTCCGGCTGCCGCACAGGCATCTGCCGTTGCGGCGCATCCCAACAGAAACCCTTCTGCGACAGCACCCATAACAAAATCGGCTGGACGAGCGACTAAATCCCGCTCATCACATCTTGCAGGATGGGGATGTCTTGCCTGAGAAAAACACTCACGCAAAGCCGCCAGGGAAAAACAAAGTCCCTTCCTCAAAAACGTTGTTTTTGAGGAAGGGACTGGAAGAGAGTGCCTCTCCTCTCCCATCACAAAAAGATCACTTTCGACATAAAAGTCATCCGCTATCTCTTCCGCGACCTGAACAAGACCAGCATCCCTTTGAGAAATTTGGCATTCATCAGCAGCAGCATACCTTCCAGCACACTGGCATTCAGCCGCCCGCCGCTCATCATTAATAAATTTCGCAGCGGCATATCTTTGATCATACTTTGCATCATCAAGGCCGTAGAGGTATCCTCCTGGCCGACAATCATCCCCGCAGCCTGCTTTTGGATCATCTTGTAAAGCCGTCGTCCCACAGCGGAACCGCGCAAATCATACAGGGGTGTATTCAGCGTATAACTGCCTTTTTTCTCTATCTCATTCGGCGGGACAGGGCGCCCCAACAAGGCCTCAAATTCTGCTTTATCAATGACAGCGCCCTTTGGGAAATGCCGGTAGACCGGGTGCTGCTGCCCGCCTGCCGTCTCGCTGCCAGCCTCGATCATCGTTTTCAGGCGAATGTCCCGCGAAGAAGCCCCCACCAAAATCTCGAAGGTACCGGCTTCCACAATCCAGTCGTGGCGCATGGTGTCATAAAAGGCAAAAGCACGGCTGTCCAGTTCCAGCATCACCACAGTTTCTTCACCGGGCTGCAAGGATACCCGCGCAAAGCCCTTCAGCTCCTTCTCCGGTCGAAAAACGCTGGCTTCCACATCACGCACATACAGTTGAACGATCTCGTCACCGGCCACAGCGCCGGTGTTTTTCACCTTCAAAGTCACCACAAAGGCATTTTCACCACTACCTGGCTGTACGGCCAGATCGCGATAGGCGAAACGGGTGTAGCTCAGACCATGCCCAAAGGGGAACAGCACTTCCTGCTGGACGGTATCATAATAACGATACCCCACGTATAGACTCTCACGGTATTCCACCACTGCCGGACCGCCGGGGAAATGGGGATAAGAGGGGTTATCCTCCAGCTTTAAGGGGAAAGTCTCGGCCAGCTTGCCGCCCGGGTTGACCCGGCCGAGGAGAATGTCTGCAATCCCGCCGGCGCCGGCCTGCCCGCCCAAATAGCCTTCCAGTACAGCCTGCACCTCATTCACCCAGGGCATTTCTACCGGCGAGCCATTGCTCAACACCACCACCACCCGTTCATGCGCATCAGCCAACTGCTGGATGAGGGCATTATGGGCAGGGGGCATGTGCATATGCGTACGGTCTAACCCTTCCGTCTCATACAAGTCCGGCAAACCGGCACACACCACGACCACATCCGCGCCCTTACTGACTTTGAGTGCCTCCTCAATCAGAACGTCATCAGGCAAGTCGCTTTTCGCGTCATACCCAGGCGCATAGCGCAAACGGTCTTTGCCCACCAGAGCAAGCATTTCATCATATAACGTATCCAGCCGGGTGGGTTCCATCAGCGAAGACCCACCGCCCTGATACCGCGGCACTTTCGCAAAACGCCCCACCAGAGCGATAACTGCCCCTTCCGCCACCGGCAGGGCAGCGTCCTCGTTTTTCAAAAGCACCGCACCCTTGCCAGCCACCTTCCGTGCCAGGGCATGGTGTGCTTCCCTGTCATAAGCAAATGTTTCCGCCAGGGTATCCTCGGCCTTGAAGATCATCGTTAATATGCGTTCCACAGCGCGGTCCAGAATGGCTTCATCCAGTTCCCCGGACTGTACCGCCGCCACGATTTTTTGGTCATTGCCATTGGGCGCACCAGGCATTTCCAGCTCAACCCCTGCGCGCAAGCCCTCCACGCGTTCATTCATTGCTCCCCAATCGGTAACCACGAGGCCCTCATGCCCCCATTCTTCCTTGAGCACTTGCGTCATCAGGAACGGGTTCTCCGCGCAGTAGGTGCCATTGACCTTGTTGTAGGCACACATCACCGTCCACGGCTGAGCCTTCTTGACCGCCATTTCAAACCCGGCCAGGTAAATTTCCCGCAGGGCGCGTTCGTCCACCACCGCATCAATCGTCATACGGCGGTATTCCTGATTATTAACCGCAAAATGCTTTAGTGAAGTGCCAATCCCCTGACTCTGCACGCCGTTGATATGACTCTTTGCCATCTGCCCGGACAGGTAAGGATCTTCCGAAAAATACTCAAAATTACGCCCGCACAGCGGGGAACGCTTAATATTGGCTCCCGGTCCGAGGATCACCGCTACCTCTTCCGCACGGCATTCTTCTCCCAATGCCGCCCCCACCTGATAGATCAGGTCCCGATCCCAGGTGGCGGCCAGCGACGAAGCTGTCGGGAAACACACCGCCGGGACGGTATCCAGCAGCCCCAGATGGTCGCTCCTGCCAGCCTGCTTGCGCAGTCCATGCGGCCCATCCGTGACCATCATCTCGGGAATGTGCAGCCGTTCGATGCCCTTCAAATGCCAGAAATCCTTGCCCGAACACAACGAAGCTTTCTCTTCAACTGTCATTTGCGCGATCAGATTCCTGATGTCTTTCATGAGATGTTCCTTATTTTTTGATAGTTTAGATAAGTTGATATAAATTATAGCTGATAAAGGCAGATGCTTTGCCAACATGTTGGCTATTTGCCGAGCCATTTCTATTGACCGGAAAGGATCACTATCACGCTATCCTTGCAAAGCCTTTCCCGTTTTGCGGCAAAGCTGCAAAACGGGAAAAGGGCATGGTCACTCTTGCCAAGAGAACATATTTTGGAAGGAAAAGATTTACTTCAACCCCGAATGCAGGAAACTTTGGATAAACCGGCGCTGGAAAACAAGAAACACAATGAACAGCGGCGCAATCACCATCAAAGTGGCCGCCGTGAGCAGCGACCACTGCGCACCAATCTCCCCAAGCTGGGTGAACCGCACCAGGCCAGCCGTCAGCGGGCGGCTCTTGTCGCTGTTGGTGATGATCAGCGGCCACAGGAACTCATTCCAGTGCCAGGTGGCTGAGGATAGTCCGAAAGCGATCAGGGTGGGCACAGACGGCGGCAGATACACATGCACGATCAACTGCCACCATGAGCAGCCGTCCATAATGCCCGCATCCACCAGGTCGCGCGGCACTTCCAGAAACGCCTGGCGCATCAAAAAGGTGCCAAATGCTGAGCCAAAATACGGGATCGCTATTGCCAGCCGGGTGTCGAAGATACCCAATTGTCGAATGGTGGCAAAGTTTGGCGCAAGCAAGGCAGAAGTAGGGATCATCATTTGCAACAAGACAAAGAAAAACACCCATTTCTTACCCAAAAACTGATAATTCGCAAAAGCGAAGCCAGCCAGGATGATCGTGATCAATTGTACAGCCAGGATGATCACGACAACAAAAATCGTATTGATGTAATACTGACCGAATGGCGCCAGTGACCAGGCACGGACATAATTCTCCACGGTGAAACTACTGCCAAACCATACATCCCCACGGCTGATGGCGTCATTCGCCGGACGGAAGGAAGCAACCAGCGCCCAAATCACCGGTACAGACCACAGAAGCGCCAGACCAGTCGTGAATGCACTGCCAAGCCAACTGCCTAGCTGTTTTCGCAAGCGAGCCTTTTTGGGCATGGAAACAGACATCTCAGGCCTCCTTCCGTTCAGATACGAGGAAGTTGGTGATGGTGAATGCCAGCAAAATGACCACGAAAATTACTGTGATCGCCGCTGAAACACCAATATCCTGATATTCAAAGCGCTGCGACCACAGCTCAAACAGCAGCACCGTACTGGCCCGGCTGGGACCGCCAGTCGTGAGCACAAAGATATGATCAATCGTGCGGAAAGCGTCAATAAAAGCTACCGTACTGATGAACAAAGTGGTACGGCGCATCAGCGGAAAGGTGATCTTCCACAGAATCTGCCAGTCATTGGCCCCATCCAACGCCGCCGCTTCAAAAACTTCCCCCGGCAGGTTTTGCAATCCTGCCAGGTAAAAGATCATATAATAGCCGGAATTTTTCCAGATCGCCACAATGATGACAGATAATAAGGCCAGATTAGGATTGCCCGTCCAGTTCTCCGGGCCGGTGTAGCCCAGAAAGCGCAAGGCGGTATTGAACAGGCCATAATCGGGGGTAAAGAAAAACAGCCAGATGGTTGCCGCACTGACCATCGGCAGCACCATTGGATGAAAGAAAGCCAGACGGAAGAAGCCCACCCCGCGCACCTTGCGGTTGACCAGCAAGGCAAACAGGAACCCTAAAATGATACTGATCGGCACGGTGCCGATGATGTATTTCAGTGTGTTGCCAATGACTTTAATGAAATAGGGATCCTGGAACAGATCAATATAATTCCCGAGACCGATCCAGGATGGCTCGCGAAACTTGGCAATGTTCATCCGCTGGCGGAAAAAACCCTGATACACAGAAAGCAGCACCGGCCACACGGTGAACACGGCGACAAAGATGGCAGTTGGCAGAATGAGGAGATACGGAAGGGGTTTGAATGGTTTGCGGGCAGCCTGGTTTTCCACAGCAAGCTCCTTGAAAAACGAGGGGTGACCAGCGACTCGTCTGGTCACCCCTATTATAGATCATTCGGGGTTACAAAATCCTATTCGCAGTAATCTGCCAGGGCAGCTTCCGCTTCGGCCTGGGCAGCAGCCATTGCATCGGCGGCACTCATTTCGCCATTGATCGCTCTTTGAATATAGTCATGGAAGATGCCGCGTACCTGACCGAGATTCTGGGTCGCCAGCTCGGCACCGGCAGATTGCAGGGCATCACGGGTCATCAGGGCCTGGGGCACGTCCGCAACGTAGGCCTGCATGGCATCAGTATCATAGGCGCTATAGCGATTGGCAATATAGCCCGTGTTGATGCTGAAATCGGCCACATACTCGGGACGGGTGATGAATTCAATGAATTTCCAGGCAGCATCCTGCTTTTCAGCGGGAATGCCATTCATCATGTAGAAATTACCGCCGCCGGGAACGCTGGCATAGGTGCCTTCTTCCTTGCCGGGATAAGGCATCACACCCAGTTCAAAGTCAGCCTGTTCCAGAAGACCACTCAAACTGCCGGAGGAATGGGCGATCATCGCGGTGGCACCACTGGCAAGATCAGCGGTATCTGTTGCCCAACTGGCCTGCACGCCGGCAGGCATGGCACCATACTTGGCGGACAGGTCGATATAGAACTGAACCGCTTCGATCACAGCAGGATCATCAAAAGTCACCGTGCAGTCATCTTCAAGGATGTTCTGCCCGGCGCCAATCGCCAGGGGCTGAAAGAGCCAGTACGGCCAGTCGGAGGAGAAATGCAGCCCCCAATTGGTGGTGTCGCTTTCCTTAACGGTCAAAGCCTGTGCGGCTTCAGCCCAGGTCTGCCAGCTTGTCGGCGGTTCCAGTCCAGCTTCCTTGAACATATCCACGTTGTAATACATCACCACAGCACTGCGCTGGAAGGGGATACTCCACAGTTGATCATCGTAGTAGGAATTGGCCAGGAATGCAGGCAGGAAATCCTCCAAATAGGCATCGCCACCTTCCATTCCGGCAACATAACCATCCAGAGGAACAATGTAATCGGCGTTGATCAGGTCATAGATTGCGGTTGCCAGCAAAACAGCCAGGGCGGGCGGTTCACCGCCGCCATCAATCGTGGTCTGAATGGCCGTCTGCACATCCGCATAGCCGCCGGAGAAAACCGGTTCCACGGTGATGTACGGATACTCAGCCTGGAAATCATCAATATAGCCTTGCAGAATGGCGGCAATCGGGGCGTCCACTGCCACCGGATAGAACACCTGAATGGTAACCGGTTCCATTGCAGGTTCCTCCTCAACCGGAGCGGCTTCTTCGACTGGCGCAGCTTCCTCCACAGGGGCGGCCTCTTCCACCGGGGCTTCCTCCATGGGGGTTTCTGCAGGGACAGCCGGGCTGCAGGCAGACAACAAACCAAGCATCAAGATCAACAGGACAAACAACATGCGTTTAAGTGTGCTCATCTTTTTCTCCTTTTTTAGAACAGGCACTATTTTTTGTGGATCATCCGCACAATATTCAACTCCATCATATTGGAATTGAAAGCAATTTTGCTGTAGGCTACCGGCTTGTTATCCTCAGCAAAAATTGTCGAACCAATTGAAAGAACAGGTGTCCCTTCTGGAAGCTGCAAACACTCCGAAATTTCCGAAGGCAGCGCAGCAGCGCGAATCCTGGATTGAATTTGATGAAGCGGCGTATCGAAAGCGGAGGAAAGCACTTCCACCATATTGCCCTTGAAATTGTCCCAATCGATGGCTTCGGCTTCAACCAGCGGTGACAAATAATCGTCAACATAAATCGCCGGCTGCTGGTCAGCCAGCACAATGCGCCTGATATGGAAAACTGGTGTTGAAGCCAGCACATCCAACTCGTCACAAATATCCGATGAAGCGCTGATATGGTCAATGGAAAGGGTTTTGAAATGTGGGGTATAGCCTACATCTTCTATGATTTGTGCAAACGGCAAAAAATCATTCAAAGAATCACGAATATAAGGAGCCTGGGCGACAAATGTGCCAATCCCGTGCCGCCGGACGATGACTCCCTCGTTTTCCAGCGAAACATACGCCTCGCGCAAGGTATTGCGGCTGACCCCCAATGTTTTCGCAATCGACGCCTCTGAAGGCAGTTGGTCATTGCGTTTCAACTGACTCCGCTCAATATAATTCAGTAAATACGCCTTCACTTGCTGGATACGACTGCCAGTATTGATCGTCATTTGGGCCACATTTTCTGTTTTGTTTTAATGAGAGGTTGGACGTCCAATCTCTAGTATACGGGTTTTTGAAATGAAAGTCAACAGGTTTTTCTCTTTTCTTTTTTTGTCCGCAACTCAAATGAAGGGTCACTGTTTGCAACCAGGTATGCAAAAATCACATCCTGAACAGGCTGAGGATGTGATTTTCTATTTACCCGGAAAACGTGGCCGGGAAATTCAACCCTGCGAGGTGATCACCGGTGATTTTCGCACCCAGGTATCATCCGCCACCTGCTTGAGCATGAAAGCGGCCACATCCGCCCGGGGAATGCGGCTGCCCATGCCCTTACCCACGTAGCCCACCCAGGGTTCTCCTGCCGAGGGATCATCGGTTAATACCGGAACACGTACCAGCGTCCAATCCAGATCCGAGGCGCGCAGCAGATTGGCCGCGCCCAGCGAATCCGCCAGCACACGCTTTGCAAGCAAATTCAACAACCCCGACATGATCCGGTTCCAGAATTGGGGGTTGTCATTCGGGTCGTTGACCCCGGCCCCTGTAACCACAATCACCCGGCGCATGCCATTTTCCTGCATTGCGGCAATCGTGTTTCCGATCGCTGTTTGCAGCATATCATCACTGGATGTGCGGGTCGGTCCCAATGCCGAGAGCACCACTTCATTGCCGGCAACGGCCCTGGTGACCGCCGCAGCATCGGTAACGTCTCCCTGCACGATCGTCAGGGCATCATCTTTGACATCCAGCTTTTCAGGGGTACGCACCAGGGCAGTCACCTGGTGACCAGCGGCCAAAGCCTGTTTGACCAAATGCTGGCCGGTGCGGCCCGAAGCGCCCAATATTAGTAATTTCATCTTTTAACTCCAGATTTATTTTAAATAATGTTCCGCCTGCAATCGGCGGTTGAAAACGATCCTATTCAGTTGACAACAGCAAACGCAGCTCGCGGGCCACTTGCAGCAAGGGTTCGGCAGTGTGCCGGGTGCGGCTGAGGATGATCCCGCCCTCAATCGCAGCATTGATGAACACTGCCAGCGACGCTGCCCGCTCTGCTGAAAAACCGCCGCGTTCCAACCTCGCCCGGAAAATCTCCTGCCAGGTGCGGTACATTTCCTGGCAAACCTGGTTCACCCGCGGGCTGGTATTGGCCGTCTCCAGAGCAACCGTCGTCAATGGGCCGCCCAACCGGCAGCCTGAAGACAGCAAGCGCTGGCTCAAAGCATCCACAAATCCGCCAAACGCCTCGGCCAGATTTTCTTCTGCATCCAGCATAGCAGTCATCTGTTCAGAGATCATTTCCCCTGCCTGGCGAATGGCCTCTTCTGTGAGCTGTTCCTTGCCCTCCGGAAAATAGTAATACAGTGATCCTTTCGGAGAACCGCTTTCCTCGATGATCTGATTCAATCCGGTAGCCGAATAACCCTGTGCTTCCATCAGTTGAGAAGTCGTTGCCAAGATTTTTTCGCGTGTGGTAGTCATTTTTGCTCCTTTATGATACAATCTTATTATAATGACTGGTCTATATAATGTCAAGGGAATTCGACAAATCATATCTGAATTTTGAGGAAACAATGTCAGCAAAAATAATGGTAACCGGAGCCACGGGAAATGTCGGCAGTGCCATCGTCAAGGAATTGCTCGCAAAAGGGCACGAGGTACGCGCCGCAGAATTTGAAGCCGAACGGGCACAAGCCATGTTCGGCGATTCAGTGGAAGCAGTGGAATTTGATTTCTTCAAGCCGGAAAGCTTCGCCCCTGCCCTGGCAGGCATCGAGAAGATGTTTCTGATGCGTCCCCCGGCCATATCAGATGTGAAGCAGTATCTCTTCCCCGCAATCGACGCCGCCATTGCCGCCGGTGTCAAACACATCGTCTTCCTCTCCCTGATCGGAATTGAGAAGAACAAGATCGTTCCCCATTACAAGGTCGAGCAGTACCTGCTGCAATGTGATATCGCCTGGACCTTCCTGCGGCCCAGCTTCTTCATGCAGAACCTGAACACCACTCACCGCAGCGAGATCAAGAATGACAACGAGATTGCTGTGCCGGTTGGTAAAGGCAAGACCAGCTTCATCGACGTGCGCGACATCGCCGCCGTAGCCGCCCTGGCCCTGACCGAAGCCGGCCATGAGAACAAAGCCTATGAACTGACCGGCCCGGAAGCCCTGGACTACGATCAGGTTGCCGCCCTCTTCAGCGACGTGCTGGGACAGGAGATCCGCTACCGCAGCCCCTCCCTGCTGCGTTTCATCCACATGCAAACCAAAAAAGGCTCCAGTCGCGAGTTTGCCCTGGTCATGGCCGGGCTGTACACCTCCACCCGTTTTGGCATGGCAAACAAGTTAACCGATGGCTTCAAGCAGCTCACCGGTCGTGACCCCATCACCCTGCGGCAATATATTGAAGATTATCGGGAATCGTGGGAATAAACCCTTACAAACAGAACAATATCACCCAAAAGCGTTTGATGACAATGAGGCGGCAGTTCAGTTTCCTGCCTCATTGTCTATTGCTTTAAGGATATATTTCGGATATTATATATCTACAATATCCAGAATTCTATTTCTAACAGGAGAAGTTTTTAATGTCTAAAACCAGAACTATTGTCCTCGCTTTATTCATATTCATCTTATCCACCGCTTGCTTAAGCCTGGGTGGACTGGGCGAAAAGGTGATCAATCAAGCAATCGAAAAAGCGGATCTGCCCGAAGGCATGCTGGAGACCTCCCAGGCGGGACTGGAAATCGTTTCTACCCAGGTCGCTGCTGCTGCTGAGGCCACAGCGGATGACGCGCCAGCAACCGATGCAAATTCGTCAAACCCGATTCCTGCCAACCTGCCTTACCCAGTACCCGATGATGCCAAAGACATTTTATATGCAAACGAAATGCTTGGTTTCACTACATCCCTCAACCCGGAGGAAGTGCTTGCCTTTTACCAGCAAGCTCTGTCTGCCCAGGGCTTCACGGAACGCTCCGGGAGCAAGCTTGTCGGCGAAAACAACGCCCAAATCTTTTTTGATGGCCACCCCAGCGGCAATCCCCTAATGATTTCTGCGAGCAACATGGTAGAGTTTACCTATGTCGGATTGCTGTTGGCAGACAATTAACCGGCGTTTCCTCACACAACAAAAACCGTTCTGGAACGCACATCCAGAGCGGTTTGTTTTTGTGGCAAGAGCGGAATTTCGCACGCCGGTCTTCTTCGCCAAATTCCTATCATGGCGGCAAGACAGAAAATTCAGCGGACAAAAGTGCCGTTGCGCAAATCCTGCAGGGCGAGGCGGATCTCTTCCTGGGTGTTCATCACGAACGGACCATAGCGGGCAATCGGCTCATGCAAAGGACGCCCCATCACCAGCAGGAAGCGCAGGGATTCATCCAGGCTGGTCACATCCAGCACATCCCCTTCTCCAAGCACCAGCAGCCGGGGCGAGCCCAGGATCTCCTGACCGGCGATACGGCCTGACCCCGCAAACAAATATACGAAGGCAGCATGGTCTGCCGGCGCGGCGAAATGCTCCGTACTGCGCGGCTCCATGCTCACATCCACGTATGTGGGGTCTGCCAGCACTCCGGTCACCGGGCCGCGTATCCCCTCCACCTCTCCGGCAATCACCCGCATCCGGGTGCCTTTCGACCGCTCAATCAGGGGAATGTCCTCCGCCTTGATCTCCTGATAACGTGGCGGCATCATCTTGTGACTGGCGGGCAGGTTGACCCATAACTGAAAACCTTCCATGCGGCCATCCACCGCACCGGGCATTTCTTCATGCATGATCCCCCCGCCGGCTGTCATCCACTGCACATCGCCGGCCTGAATCGTGCCCTGATTGCCCATGCTGTCCGCATGCCTCACTTCACCAGCCAGCATATAGGTAACCGTCTCAATCCCGCGATGCGGGTGCATCGGAAAACCAGCCAAATAATCCTGGGGATCATCAGACCCAAAATGGTCAAAAAGCAAAAAAGGATCCAAATAATCCAGTGTAGGCGTGGCAATACTGCGCCGCAAGCGAACTCCGGCGCCCTCAGAAACCCACTGCGGGGTAATATTCGATACAATTGGACGAGATATAGACATCATTAACTCCTTTTTATCAAAGTTCCATTAATAAATTATACCATTTTTGTCTTGATTTTTCATCCAGGCATGATCGCGACAAACCAGGGAGACATCTTTCCTGATCCCTCATTCACGGATCAACTTATCCCTCTTATGGTATAGTTTTACAAAATCAGACCTTTTTTGGGAGCGCCCTATGTTTTCACTCTCTGCCAATCCTGAATACGCATTCTACCTGTTAATCTGGCTCGGACTGTGGAGCCTGGGCGGCATCTGGATCGTGCGCCGCGTCTTCCGCCTGGAAGCCAGGGAAGAAGTTATCCTCGGTGTACTCACCGGGTTGATCATCGAAACCATCCTCGCCAACTTTATCGGACGGGTGCTGCCCCTGCCGATGGCCTTTTGGCTGTGCGCCGTACTGGTCTTTGTCGGGGGGCTGCTGCTCAACCTGAAAAATGGCTGGAAAAGCCTCTTCCAGATCAAGCTCTATCCGGTACAGCTCGCTGTATTCCTGCTCCTGTTTGGGGTCAGCTTCCTCATCTCCCGCGGTTTCGCCATTTATGACGATTTCGCCAATCTTCCAACCGTGTCGATGATTGCTGCCGGCCATATCCCCCCCATTTACAGCCTTAATCCGAGTGTCACGTATTCCTACCACTATTTTGTAATGCTCTTCGCCGGCCAAATGATCCGCATCAGCGGCCTGTATGTGTGGACAGCGTTTGACCTGGCGCGTGCCCTGGTATATGCCCTGACGATCACCGCCGCCGGCCTGTGGGGCTACCGCATGACTCGCAGCAGGATCGCTGGCGCCCTGACCGGTGTGGTTACTGCCCTGGGTTCCGGCACGCGCTGGCTGCTCTTGTTGATCCCGTCCGGTATCCTGGCCCGCCTTTCCACGCACATCACCCTGATCGGCTCGGGTGCTGACAGCGGCCCAACCCTGGCCGAAGCGCTGATGAATAACTGGGCAATCGAAGGCGGCGGCCCCCGCCCCTTCTCTTTTGCCTTTGGCAATGGGCTGACCGGCAACGGCGCGATGAGCATGTTTGCCAGCAACAGCACGATCAACACCGCCCTGATCCTCCTCCTGCTGATGACCTGCAACCGCTGGCGCAATAAATGGGCGCTGGTCACCACCATCTTCCTGATCGGCGCCACCGGCCTGATGTCCGAGACCGGCCTGGTGTTGATCACCGCTGGCTGGGGCCTGCTGGCCGTGATCACCGCCATCCGCCAGCGCAGCCTTAAATTCCCGCCAAAATTAAAATCCTGGCTGCTGGCCGCCGCCATCGGTACGGCTTTTGCCCTGCTGCAGGGCGGCGCGCTTACCGATACCCTCACCAGCAGGATCAGCGCCCTTTTCGCCGGCACAGAAAGCTCATCCTATCAGACGATCGGCTTTGCCCTGGCCTGGCCGCCGGAGATCGTCTCCTCTCAACTGGGCGAGTTGTCCCTGTTTAACCCCTGGCAGTTGCTCACCGCCCTGCTGGAAATCGGCCCTGCCATGCTCATCTTCCCCCTGTTGATGGTTTGGGGCTGGAAAGCGTGGCGTGCTGAACGCTGGTATGAAGCCGCACTGGTACTGTCCGGCGTCATCTCCCTCGCCATGATCTTCGTCAATTTTACCGGCTCCACCGGCGTACGCAACACCGTACGCCTGTACACCTTTGCCGATCTGTCGATACTCTTCTTCGTCCCCCTGGCCTGGATGTGGACCCGCAGGCGCAAGGACGGCGCAAAATTAGCGGCCGGGACGGCTGGCGCACTACTCCTGATCAGCGGGCTGGTCTATTTGACCACCGAGTTCTTTGCCATCCAGCAGCCGGTACTGAGCTATTTTATCGACCCGCTGGACGTGAAGATGCTGGAAAATCACTGGGACAAACTGGAAGAAGACAGCATGGTCTTTGACCCCGTACCCTCACGCTCGCCAACCCTCTTCGCCCGCGCCAGTGATTCACATATCACCTGGTATCAGGCCAAACCCGAGTGGCAGGCGCTGCAAAAAGAACCATCCCTTGACGGCCTCGTCGCGGCAGACTATGACTACCTGTATATGGATGAAATGTACTGGGACGAACTCCCGGAAGCGATGCAGGAATCGCTGGAAGATGGATGTGTACGCCTGATCGAAGAAAACATCGCCAAGCGCGGACAGCGCTTCCGCAGGCTGTATGACTTGCGGGGATGTAAATAAAAGCAGGCGCGATTTGCGAAGTCACCAATGCTTTGTTGGACGGCAAATCGCCCCTACACAACCTCTGAAAAAACCTCATTTATTCCTTGTAGTTGTGCGTTCGCTTTTGAACGCACCAATAACCATCCCGGCATTCAACCTTCGCAGGCAGAGCAGAAAAGAGTGCGTTGGGAAAGCACCAACGCACCCAAAACGGCTGATCGAAGAAAACGCCGCCAAACGCGAGCCGCGCTTCCGCAGGTTATATGACTTGCGGGGGTGTGAGTAAAAGGCGAGGGAGATCCCCATATCAACCAAGTAATTTGAATCCCTTCGACCAATGCAGGGGCGGATGCCATCCCATGCACATCAAGCTAAGCGGTGGAAATCATCAAAAACAGCGAAATCATCCCTTGGAAAGGTTGGAATTCTATACAGCTTGCCTGCAAACCATGCAAAATTCGCCAAAAACCACTTGGCGAGACGCCCCTTTTCAAGGTTAATGGGAAATCAACCTTGAAAAGGGGCGCTTTGCATGCCGAAGAGACCTAAAGACGGGCAATCAGGCAGGCCATCTGCTGATTCCACCAACCTTTCCAAGGGGAATCGCCCGTTAGCTTGATGCTTGTGGGATGCCATCCGCCCGCCCTTCCCGTTCACTGAATAATCGATATTGGAAATCTCTCCCGGTCTTAAGACCAGAATTTAATCATTTGGAAAAATGAAATCTTTCAAGTTCTTTTCTTGATTTTTCACGTGAATATCGGGCGCATGCCATGCGCCCCTACAAAACTACTCCTTATATATCCCGATCAACTCCGCCTGCGCGAGGATATGCCCGTCCATGGCCTTCTCCAGCTTCGCCTTGCGCGCGCCGTCCAGCAAATCCAGGCGCGTGTCCAGCGCATACAACTTAAAGAAATAGCGGTGCCGTGCGCCGCCGGGAGGGCAGGGCCCGCCATAATCATTTCTTCGCCAGCTGTTGCGTCCGGGCTGCGCGCCTGACGGCAGGCCGGACACCGCTTCCGTCAGCTCGCGCGTTTCAGCGGGCAGGTTGAAAACCAGCCAGTGATCCCAGGTGCCAATTGGCGCATCAGGGTCGTCCATGATCAACACAAAGCTCTGCGTTCCCGCTGGCGGCTGTGACCACTGCAAAGGCGGGGAAATGTCCTGCCCCTTGCAGGTATACAATTCAGGGATGCCCTGCTCATGTGCAAAGGCCGGGCTGGTGATTTCCAGTGTCATCGCATCCTCCTCTTCAAGCGCCGACCCCGCTGCACAGCCTGCGAGGAAAACGCCCAAAACGATCCAAAAGACAATCCAGTTTCTTCTCATACTTCCATTATCCATCAAACCGGATCAGAATAAAACCCGTCCGGCTGCAATTTTCATCTCCCTCACCCTAATACTCTGGCTTGATGCCCTCATTCACATAGCGCAGCATCTCAATACTGGAAAAATTATCAATGCCCAGCTTGTCCAGAGTGCGCCCGCGGCGCCAGTAATCGGTTTCGTGAATGATACACGCCAGGCGGATCATGCTGTCCATACCGAGAACCGAGACGCCAAAGCGCCGCCCCAGGGCAGCGATCGGCACCAGGCTCATCGGGATGTCCTCAAAAATATAGCGGTGGTTAAGCGTGCTCGGTGCATTGATCCCAAAATAACCAGATTGATTATGAATCGCTTCCAGCAGGTTCTCTCCGGTCACATTGTATGCAGCCGTCAGCCATTCCATCGCCGTGCGGGCGCGGATGCCAATACTGGCTGCCACTGTCACCCGTTCGCGGTCAATGGCTTCCAAAACGGCTGCCACGGATGGGGTTACCCCATCAATATAGAACTGAAAATCGCCCAGGGTTGACTCAATGCGTCCGGCATTCAGAATGGTCAACGTTGGGTGAAAGATGGCGCCCATGTTATTGAGGCCAGTGTTAAGCACATTGACCCCGTCAATGAATTCAGGATAGACATCATTGATCGTATCCAACACGTTTTGTGTACGGGTGGCTGGCAGGGCCGCCAGGGGAACGGCGTTCTTGGTGCGGAAGATGCGCGCCTGGGCTGGGCCGTCTGCACGACTGGCATAGATGAAAGTCTCTGTCTCGGCAATCGTCACATCAGCCGTGCAATTGCACTGTTCCAATACATGACAAAACTCAATGGCCCCACAGGTGCGGCCGGGATTCAGGATCAGGATCTGCCCATCCTTGAGATACGGTGCGGTCAGCCGGGCAATATCGCGGTGCGCCGAAGACGGCACCACCACCATGATCACCTGAGCCTCTTCCAAAGCTGCTCCCATGTCCGATGTGACCGTCTTTAATTTACCAAAACCGTGAGTTTTGCCTTCATTACTTTCCAGTTCAATCCCGCCGCGCGCCGCGACCATCCTCACGTGCTCGTAGGTGCGGTTGAACAGCGTCACTTCTTTACCCTGGATTGCCAGATAGGCAGCCATCGACTTGCCGCCATGCCCGGCGCCAACCACTGTATATTTTGTTGGGTAGTTCATCATCAACTCCTCACGTTAATAAACCGATACGCGTTTGCTCCGACAGCGGTTGGCCGGCGGCATCCACCGCCAGACAAGCACCGTTGATCACGCGGGTGTTCACCAGACCTCTGGCAAAAGGATTATTGCGCAGATGCGGGGCATCCAGAATGCCGGACTGCACCGCCAGCGCCAGGGTATGCGGATCGGTCAGCGGGTCTGGCGTGCCAGCCGGTGCCAGGGCGGCAATCGCGTTCAGCGTGACCCTGGCCTCCTGCACCAGCTCCGCCTTACGGGCCTGGATGCGCTCATCTTTCGTCATATCGGCCTGACCATTGAGTGCATTCTCAATCGCCCGGCGCGCCAGACGGCAGGCTTCGATCACGTCCTCCGCAGTGGCGGCATGGTGCGCTTCAGTATGCCCGACGATATGCACAATCTCCGGCTGCAAGGCCATCTGCACGTACACGCTGGCTGCCAGGTGCGCCCGCGCCGCCGACACCTCCTGCAGGTAACTCAGCAGTCCGGTGCGGGTCTGCTTCCAGATGCGAAAATCTGGTGTGCGTAACGGCTCGATCAGCTCTATCACTGCCAGCATCCTGGCAATATCCATCCTGTCCGCAAGACCGGGCGGGCTGTTGAACATCAACTGGGCAATATAGTCCCGCACGCCCATTGCCCGTGCGTTATATGCCGAAAGATAAGCCGCAACCACAAAGACCACATCCGGCGCATCGCGCATGCCCCAGTGATGCGGCTCATTCAACTCGACCGGGATACCGCGCTCCCCATACCAGCGCATGATAGCTTGATGCTCTCGGATCGAATCTTCCAGCCCCCACGGGCCGCGGCCATCCATTTGATTGAACCAGAACAGGGGAATCGCACACCAGGCAATGCTGATCGTCTCAACATACATCTCCGCCAGGCGGATAAAGTCATCCGTCCCGGAGTAGGTACGCATCAGGGGATAATTCCCGCGGCGGCTGGCTTGGAACAGGGCGCGGTAATCCGCTGCACTGCGCACGGGCACGCCCCCTGCCCCGGCCCGGCGCCTATCCTGTCGCTCCGGGTGAAAGAAATTGGCCTGCGCGTCCTGGTCAATCCCCAACGAAATCACATCCAGCAAACGCGACTCGGCGATCTTTTCAATCCCTTCCAGCGTGGACTGCACCGTCGGCAGCCCAAAATGATGGCGCAGGATCGGATACGGTGCTTTCCAGCGCATGCGTTCCACAGCCGTCTGTGGATAACTGGTTTCATCCAGCGCATCCAGCTTCTCACCGCGCAGGTAGGCCAGCACATCCTCGCTGGTCTCGCTGCCGTCAAACACCTGCTCAAAGAAACCCATCGCCGCCGCCCGCTCCGCCACCGGCGGCGTGCCGCCAAAAGCAAAACGCACCCCTTGTCCGTGCAGCTCATCCGCCGCCTCGGCAAAATCACCCAACAGACGTTCCCCCGTCTCCGGCGTCAGGCGGTACGAGACCGCCACCAGATCCGCCTGCTCCTCGCGGGCTGACCGCAGTACTTCATCCACAGATACCGCGGGGCCTAAAAAAACCGTCTGCCAGCCCGTCTGCTCAGCAAGGCGCAGAAAATTCATCACGCCGGCCACATGGACGCATTCGCCCAACGCACCCGCAACAAGTTTTTCCATTTTTCCTCGATTGAAAAGGCATGGATTCAGCCCGCCCACGCATCCGTGCGGATCGAAATCACCAACACGCCGGACCTGTCACAGTAATCCAACTGGACTATATGGATATTGTATAGCGAAGAAGTCCAAAACACAATCGCCCTGGAGATGCTTTTCTTTATCATTCAAAAAAAGCCTCCCGCCAAATCAGCGGGAGGCTCTCTTAATATCGTATGTGCTTATTTCTTCATCTTCGCCCAGGTATCGCGCAGTGAAACCGTGCGATTGAAAACCAGCGCACCCGGCTTCGAATCAGCGGAATCCAGGCAGAAATACCCGTGGCGGATGAACTGGAAGCGGTCCTCCAGCCTGGCTTCAGCCAGTCCAGGCTCGACGATGCAGTCGTTGAGTACTTCCAGCGAATCAGGATTAAGATAGGTGGTAAAATCCTCACCCTCCGGGGCCTTGTTGGGGTTCTCCACCAGGAACAGCTTGTCATACAGGCGTACTTCTGCTTTTAAGCCATGCGCCGCCGACACCCAGTGCAGGGTGCCCTTCACCTTGCGCCCATCCGCGCTTGTGCCGCCGCGTGATTCGGGATCGTAGGTACAGCGCAGTTCCACCACGTTCCCGTTTTCATCCTTGATCACTTCATCGCAGGTGATGTAATACGCGCCCATCAGGCGCACTTCCTTGCCGGGGGCCAGGCGGAAGAACTTTCGCGGCGGCTCTTCCATAAAGTCATCCGCTTCGATAAATATCTCGCGCGAGAAAGGCACCTTGCGTACCTGATTCCGTTCGGCGTCATGCGGGAAATCCTGTACCTCAAATTCCTCTGTTTTATCTTCGGGGTAATTGGTGATGACAACCTTTAATGGCCGCAGCACAGCCATCACCCGCGGGGCAGTGTCATTCAACTCATCGCGGATAGTATGCTCCAGCAAGGCCATATCGATCACGCTGTTGTTCTTCGCCACGCCCACCCGGTCGGCAAATTTACGGATCGACGAAGGCGTATACCCGCGCCGGCGGATGCCGGAAATGGTCACCATGCGCGGATCATCCCAGCCGCGCACATGCCCGTTCTCAACCAGCTTGATGAATTTGCGCTTGCTCATCACGGTGTAATTCAGGTTCAGGCGCGCAAATTCGATCTGCTGGGGATGGAAGATCTCCAATTCATCCAGGAACCAGTCATACAGCGGGCGGTGATCTTCAAATTCAAGCGTACAGATCGAATGGGTGATGCCTTCAATCGAATCTTCAATCCCGTGGGCAAAATCATACATCGGATAAATACACCACGCATCGCCGGTATTGTGATGCGACTCGTGAACGATGCGGTAAATGATCGGGTCACGCATGTTCATGTTCGGCGAGGCCATGTCGATCTTCGCCCTCAGGGTGCGGGCACCATCGGGAAATTCCCCGGCGCGCATCCGCTCAAACAGATCGAGATTCTCTTCAATCGGGCGGTCGCGGTAGGGGCTGTCTTTGCCCGGCTCGGTCAGCGTACCGCGATAATCGCGCATCTCGTCGGCGCTCAGATCACAAACAAAAGCCTTGCCTTTTTTGACCAGCTGGACAGCATACTGGTACATCTGCTCGAAGTAGTCCGAGGCGTAATAAAGACGGTCCTCCCAGTCAAAACCCAGCCAGCGAATGTCCGCCTGAATGGAGTCAACATATTCCACGTCTTCCTTGCTGGGGTTGGTATCATCAAAACGCAGGTTGCACAAGCCCCCATACTCCTCTGCAATCCCAAAATTGAGGCAAATTGACTTGGCATGGCCGATATGCAGATAGCCATTCGGTTCCGGTGGAAAACGGGTATGCACCCGCCCATCGTTCTTGCCATTGGCAAGGTCTTCATCAATGATCGTGCGAATGAAACCGCGCGAGACAATCTCATTTGTTTCAGGTGTTTCGTTTACAGCCATGTTTCCTACTCCCACATGCCACTGACAGATTGGTTGGTCAGGGCTTAACATCCCTGATTATACAATGTATCAGGGTTTCGGGGAACATGGATTTGGAGAAAATTCACAAATCAGGGAATACACTGTCTGCGGAACCTTTACAGCAACGACTTTAGGCGTAATAGAAACCCGGTAAACCAGGGTTAGTACACTGTCTCGGCCACGGATGGCACCAACATCTCGACAATCAGCCCTGGACCGCTGGGAGAATTATAAACATTCAGCCGCCCGCCAATGCTTTGTAAAATGGTGACCACCATCGGGATCCCCAAACCAAAGCCTTTCGTCTCACGAGAAAGCAAGGAATTGGCCTGTTGATACGGCTCAACAATGGCAGCGCGCTGCGAAACGGAGAGGTGCAAACCATCATCAATCACTTTGATACTGACCTGTTCGTCATCAATCCGGCTGATGATCAAATCAATCTTGGGATCATGCTCAGGATGAAATTTTTTGCTGTTCTCAAACAGCTCCATCAGGATTAATTCAAACGCTACCTTCGAGAAAACGATGCTGCGATTTTGCACCACTGCCGCAACGCGCACCACCGCCGGTTTGAGATGCAGTTCCTTGCTGATCTCCTGGGCAATGGCAGAAATATGCACGAGTTTCAGGTTGTCCCCTTTGGGCGCCGCTGACGAAGCCCGCAGATAGGTGAGGATATCCTGCACATCGCTGCGCAGTCGTCCGGCACTCACCAACGCCATCTGGATTAATTCCCCCATTTGCTCACGCGGTATCTCGGCAATGGAGGCATTCATCAACTCCACCACCCCATACACAGCGTTCAGCGGGGTATTCAACTTATGGGAGATCAAATAATGGAATTTCTTAAAATCCTGTTCTGTGTTCACTGCTGTGCTGACGTTGCGTAAATTGACAAAACAAACCGGGTCATGCGCCGGACCGGGGAAAATATCCACTTCCAGCCAGAAGGCGCGGCTGGTACTCGTCTCAGGGATCATCAAATAGCGCGGCTGTTTGGCGGGCTTGCGCCAGGCATCCCCCCACAGATAATCAGGACAACACGTGAATTGCTTTTCAGTGATCTCCCTGAAATTAACCTGATGGGAATGCTCATCCTCAACGGTCAAATCGAGATAATTACGCGCCTGGGGATTGGCGTACAGAATATGATCCTTTTGATCCACCAGCAGAAAACCTTCATTGGCCTGCTCAACGGCCCATTTGAACTGTGCGCGTTCTTTTTGGAGTTTCTGATAACGATTCAGGCGCAGAATGGTATGGACCCGTGCCCGCAGGGCGAGCATATCAATAGGTTTGGCAAGAAAATCGTCCGCCCCCGCCTCAATCCCCTTAATCCGCGATTCCCTGTCATTCAGGCCGGTCACCATCACGATGGGAATATCCTGCGTATCCTGATTCTCGCGCAGCTTCCTGCATATCTGAAAACCATCCATCCCCGGCATCATCACATCCAACAAGATCAAATCTGGCTGTAAAGACACCGCCTGGCCGAATGCAGACTGCCCATCTTCTGCAAAATGAGCCGTCACATTCTGCCCGGCAAGCATCATCCTGATCGACTGCCGCACGGCAGAATCATCATCTGCTACCAGAATCACCGGGGAATCATTGAAATCTTTCATTTTCCTCAAAATAATGACTCTTCTTCATCCACTGGCAGGATAAAAATTGCACAAAATCTGCCCCAATACTTGCATGGATCATGCCGGAACGAAAAAATCTATACCCCTATTTTATTCACAATTTAATCGAAACACCCTAAAGATTACGTAAAAGCCCCGCTCTCAACTTCGAGAGCGGGGCAAGAAGTTCATGCCGAGTCTGGCTCGTTTTAACTGTTTTATCATTCTACTCATTATAAAACAAACGGGCTTCTTCCGTTTGAAAGAAGCCCGTTGAAATTACCCCACAATAGCTTAGATATAAAAATCTACCGCTTTGCCCAGCGAGTATTCCAGCGCCGAGCGAATGATCTCGGCATACGTCGGATGGGCGTGGATGATCTCGGCCACATCGTGAATATCCGACTTGAGCGCGATCATATTCGCCAGTTCCTGCATGATTTCGGAAACGCCATGTCCAATCGCCTGGGCGGCTACGACGCGGTCATCCTTAATCCACAGTTTCAGGAAGCCATCCGTAAAGTCTTCAATGCCAGCGCGCAGGTTGGCCGTAAAAGGCACCTTGACTACCTGGACACCATCCAGATTTTCCGGCACCGTACCCACGCCCACGATTTCGGGCAGACTGTAAATCACCATGATGTTCTCGGCAGCCACAATGCCCTGCTGAATGCCGACATGCGCCAGAATGGATTTCCCGGTAGCGTCGCCTATCGCCCAGATCCCGGGCACATTGGTCTGCTGGAAATCGTTCACGTTCACCCCGTGACGGGTATATTCAATCCCCAAAGCGTCATACGATTCTTCATGAACCACCGCCAAACGGCCGATAGCGATCAGGGTCATGCTGCATTCCACCTTTACCTCTTCACCGGTCTTCTGATTTTCCGCGGTCAAAACACCGTCTTTAACAGAAAGCACCTTGTGGGAGGTTAGAATACGGACACCGTTCGCCTCCATCAATTCCGTGATCTTGGCAGAAATATCCTCATCCATACCCGCCAGCACGCGGTCCAGAAACTCCACCACCGTCACCTGACTGCCCAGGTTGGAGAAAATGGTCGCAAACTCCAGGCCAATCACCCCGCCGCCAACGATGGTCAGCTTCTCGGGGCGCTCCTCAATCGTGATCAACCGGTTGCTGCTGACGATGGACGGATCGTTCCTGTCCACAAAACCAGGAATAAGCGGCTTGGAGCCGGTGGCAATGATGATATGCTCCGTTTCCAGCAGCTCTTCGCCCCCGCTGTAATCCATCGTTTCGCCCTCATGGTTAAGCTTGCCCTTCAGCACGCGCACCTTGCCGGGCGCAACCATCTGCGCTTCCCCCTGGAAAAGGTCGATCTTGTGATGGAGCAGCAAGTCAGTGATCGCCTCGCGGGTTTGCACCACAACCTCATTCCGCCGGGCAGCCACCCGCGCAAAATTGATCTGGAAATCCGACACATCTACCCCATATTTATAGCTGTCCTTCACCTCGCGGGCAATCTTCGCAGACTCAATCATCGCCTTGCTGGGCGTACAGCCCCAGTTGGTGCAGATCCCGCCGATGTAGTCACGTTCTACCAACGCCACCCGGCCGCCAAGCTGGGCAATGCGCACCGCTGCGCTGTGGCCCGAAGGCCCGCCGCCAATGATCACCGCAGTATATTTCTTCATTTCTTTCTCCTTTTTTGCAAGCACACAATCGCAAGATGTATATATGCGATAAATATTGTCTTATATAAAATATTATATCGCATTCCTGTCAATTGTGGGAGTGGATTTTCGGGAGAACGTGTCGCGGCAGAAGATATTTATTCCAACGAATTCCAAAGGTTGGTGTCTTGCTGCCGCCGCGCACCCTCACCTTTTTCGTTTTGGTAACAACCCCTCTGGGCATCAAAAATATCCGGAATAAAAAATTCTTACATCTCAGGGATTACATCCTCTACCGCTTGCTGGGAGAGGACAGACAAAGTCCCCGTTTATCAGGGATTTCAACGCAAAGCATTGAAATCAGGCGAGGGTATGCACCATCCGGAAAATACGCTTACCCCCTCAGCTGTTGTCATTAAAGTGATTGAAATAGATGCCAGCAGGGGGTCACCCCTCCCTGGAACGCTGACCGGCGGACTTGAGTAGAATTTCCTGTGCGTTGCGCGCGGTGCGCTCAGAACGCGGCTTCAAATGCCGGCTGCCACCGTCTGGCAGCATGATCCGTGCTTTAACATTATCTTCCATCAATGTCTTCAAAATATAGGTGCGGATGCGGCGCGTCAGCTTGGTATCCTCCACCGGGAAAAGCACCTCCACCCGGCGGTTAAGATTGCGCGGCATCAGATCGGCGCTGCCCAGGTAGATCTTCGGCTTGCCGCCATTGCGGAAATAATAGATGCGGCTGTGTTCCAGAAAACGCCCCAGCACACTCACCACACGAATGTTCTCGCTCATTCCCTTGATGCCTGGGCGCAGCGAACAAATTCCACGCACGATCAAATCAATCTTCACGCCAACCTGTGAAGCCTGATATAACAATTTGATCAGCGGCGGATCGACCAGCGAATTCATTTTGAAGATAATATGTCCGCGCTCGCCTTTCTGCTGCACCGCCATCTCATGCCGGATCAGGTTCTCAAACTCACTACGCAGATTGATCGGCGCCACCAGCAGCTTGCGGTAATCCTCTTTCAACGAATAGCCGGTCAAATAATTGAACATATCCGTGCAATCAGCGCCAATTTCTTCGTCGCAGGTGAACATGCCCAAATCTTCATATAACTGGGCGGTGATGTGGTTGTAATTACCCGTGCCGAGATGCACATACCGGCGGATATGATCGCCTTCCTTACGCACCACCAGGGCGATCTTGCAATGCGTTTTCAGCCCCACCAGCCCGTAGGTCACGTGCACGCCTTCCTGCTCCAGCATCCGGGCCCAGCCGATATTAGACTCTTCATCAAAGCGCGCCTTCAACTCCACCAGCACAGCCACCTGCTTGCCATAGTCCCGGCGGGCTTCCAGCAGGGCCTGCACCACCGGGGAATTCTTGCCCACACGATACAGGGTCTGCTTGATCGCCAGCACCTGGGGATCTCGCGCTGCTGCCCGCAAAAATTCCACCACCGGGGTAAAAGACTCATAAGGATGGTGCAGAAGAATATCCTTTTTGCGGATTCTGGAGAAAATGCTCACGCTGGGGTCTTCCAGCGCCTTGCGCAAAGGCGGGGGTACAGCGGGCACAAAAGGACGGTACTTCAAATCATACCGATCCACCTTCCCCAACTGCATCAGATCACCAAAGCTAAGCGGGGTATCCATGAAATACACATCTTTGGGATCCATTTCCAGGTTCTCTTCGAGGATCTCGCGAATGTAATCTGGCATGTTCTTGTTGACCAGCAAACGCACCACCCGCCCAAAACGGCGCTTGCGCACGTTCTCCTCCATCGTTTCCAGCAGATCAACCGCTTCCAGTTCCTGGATTTCCAGGTCAGCATTGCGGGTAACATGGAAAGGATGCGCTTCGATAACTTCCATCCCGGGGAAAAGGTCGTCCAGGTTCGCCATGATCACCTGGCTGTTCCACACGAAATAATGATTGTATGGCACCGTACCGTCCTTGCGCACGCCGCCTGAAGAACGCTTGATCGGCACCAGTTGCGGCAGCGTCGCCGGCACCTTGACCCGCGCAAAATGATGAATGCCCTCGCGATCGCTGATCAGCACCGCCAGGTTGAGGCTCAGGTTTGAAATATGAGGGAAAGGATGACCAGGGTCAAAGGCCAGCGGTGTCAGCACCGGGAAAACGACCTCATCAAAATAATCATCCACGGATGCGCGTTGTTTATCATTCAATTCATCGTAATTGAGGATATGAATGCCGGCATCATCCAAAGCGGGTTTCAACACCTCATGGAAATAAATCCGCACCTCTTCCATCAATATTCTCGCCTGTTTACGGATCTCAGCCAGCTGCTCGGCAGGGGTAAGCCCATCCACCGAGAGGTCTGTCATGCCGGTTACATGCTGGATAATCAGGCCCCCTACGCGCACCATGAAGAACTCATCCAGATTCGAACCAACGATGGCGAGAAATTTCACCCGCTCCAGCAGGGGATTGCTCTCGTCTTTGGCTTCTTCAAACACGCGCCGCTGAAACTGGAGCAGACCCATCTCCCGGTTAATATAATTAACGGGGTTATCCAGATTTTCGGCATCAAACGGGATTTTCGGAGCATTTGCCATGATTCCGGCCTTTATCTTTTTCACCCTGTTGCACAACAGGGTTTTCATTGAATTGTTTTAACTATACAATAGGGAATAGACAGCGTCAACTGGAGAGTGTGAATATGAACAAAAAACGACTGCTCACCATCTCGGCTGCGATCGTTCTCATCGTGGCAGCAGTTCTCACCATCTTGCACCTACGAGAGCAAGCGCAATGGGTCACCTTCGTTGAATGCGAGACTTCCGGCGGCACGGCCTGGCCGGTAGACCTCTTCCATCCCGACATCTGCCCCGACTGCGCGGCCTACCGCGAGTGCGAGAGTGCCCACAACGACTACACGCAAGAGTGTCCCGTATGCTACGGCCCGTGTCAGGAATGTCAGGCGCAGTACGATTGGCTGGCATCCTGCCCGCAGTGCAATACCACCTGCCGTGAATGTGAGAACAAATACCTGCACAATTTCAAGGACGAGGCAGAACGATTCCATCTCTGCCCGGACTGCAAGCTGTGTGAGGACTGCCGCGAAGAGATCCATACCAGGATCAGAAACTGTCCTCCCTGTGTGGCATGTGAGCAGTGCAAGGAAGAGAACAAAAAGTACGAAGATATTCGTGACGTGTGCCCTGCAGTTGTGCCCTGTGGTGAATGTATGGAAGCGATGGGCATGTACCCTGACAAATGTCCGGGAGGGTTGGAAAAGATTGGCAATGTCTCCGACGCATCGATGTGGTTCACGTGCTGCAAGTAACAGGCTGTAGATTTAACGACTTTCATCGAAGGAAAACTATGGAGCCTTACAGTGATTGAGGTTAAGCCAGTTGACCACCATGATCCCGCAATGGCGGCAGCTATCCATGCTGTCCAGATGGCAGCTTACACCCAGGAAGCCCGCTTGCTTGGCGCCAGGCAGTTCCCGCCGCTGGAGCGTACAGTTCGCGATATTCAAATATCTACCGAGAACTATTTCGCAGCTTTCGATAATAAGATTCTGGTCGGGGTGGTCAGCCTGGGGCCGGGTGAAGACCCCAAGGTAAAGAATATTGCCTCGCTGGTCGTAACCCCCGCAAGGCAGCGGGAAGGAATAGCAAACCTCCTGTTACAAATGGTGCTTGAGCAGTACGGCGCTGGTCCAATCACAGTGCAAACGGCAGCAAAGAACCTGCCTGCCCTCGAATTGTATGCAAAGTTTGGATTCGTCGAATGCAAACGCTGGTCTGTGGGCGCAGAAGCCCTGGAACTGGTAAGATTGCATCACCCTGGAACCTCGAAAAAATAGCCTTTCTAGGCGGTAAACAGGTATCCTTATCAAGGATTGGAGCACAATAATGAATGAGCAACTGGAACGCAACAAGAATACAGCAATGGCCTTTTATGACCTGATGTTTAATCAATGCAAGCCCGCCGAGGCCATCGAGAAATATGCCGGTGAGGTGTATATCCAGCACAACCCCCACGTCGGCGATGGCAAGGAAGCCTTCATCGCCTACTTCAACAAAATGGCAGAAGAATATCCCGGCAAGCGTGTGCATTTCAAACGCGCTATCGCTGAAGGCAACCACGTTGTTTTACACTGCCATCAGGAATGGCCAGGAGATCAAAACTATGCAGGCATGGATATCTTTAGGCTGGATGAAGCAGGCAAAGTTGTCGAGCATTGGGACGTTCTCCAGGTAATACCGGAAGCGTCGAAGAACGACAATACGATGTTTTAATTGAAGATGTTCCACAATTGGTGTGGCTATTGTGAATACACTAATACTCGGGAAATCTCATACATTAATGGTGGCTGTATTCAAAGATCTGTATGGCAATCGCTAGGATTTGTTACAACTGAATGAGGATCATCCATTGTGTAATCGTTGAATCATGGCGAGCTCATTCAAAACCATTGTTTCACGTACAAGGCCGCAAAATACACCCCTTCTAACTTTCCCCAAAAAACAAGTGTATTGACCGGGGAGATAGGTAACACAAATTCGGAGACATACATAATAATTGGTAAATATTGTGATTTCCTGACGCGGGTGGCGGACAGGTTGGAAACCTGTCCTTACAACAGATCATCAGGGACTTTAGCCAAAGGCAGGTTGAAATTGAATTTGCGGAGCTGGCGAGGCATGCCTCGCCAGCTCCTGTCTAGAGATCTCCACAATATGGGTATTAACCAATTTATGTTCACCTCAATAGTAAGGGGTAAACGTCAACCGCCCGACAGCCAACGGCCGCCGGGCGGTACTTCCAGGACGCGGAAGTCCAAAACAAAATTATTCGGTGCCCTGCAAACGAGGATCAAGGGCATCGCGCAAGCCGTCACCGAGGAAGGTAAAGGCCAATACCACCAGGGCCACACAGATGGCCGGGGCCAGCAGCACCCAGGGCTGGGCATTGATCGCCGACTGGCCGTCCAGCAGGAGGGACCCCCAACTGGTGATGAAGATGTCATTCGGGTTGGTCGAAGGCCGCAGCCCCAGACCAAGATACCCCAGGATAGCTTCGGTGATGATCATCGCCGGAATGGTGAAAGCGGTCTGGATGATGACCGGTCCCAGACAGTTCGGCAGAATATAGCGGAACATAATATGCAGGTCACTTGCGCCGAGGCAGCGCGCCGCCTCGATATATTCCTTCTCCTTGATCGAGAGTACCTGCCCGCGCACGATGCGCGCCACGGCCACCCAGTTGATCAGTGACAGTGCACCAAACAGCAGGAACAGGCCATTCAGCATCTTGCCAATCGCCGTATCCCGCAGCGAGATCATGATGATGATGAAGAACAGCAGATCCGGGAAAGCATACACCACATCGGTAATCCGCATCAGGAGATTATCTACCCGTCCGCCGATATAGCCAGCCGTCAGCCCCATCAAAATGCCGACCACCAGAATGATCGCCGTGGGGAAGAACCCCACCACCATCGACACCCGCGCCCCATAGATCACGCGGCTGAGAATGTCCCTGCCCAGGGTGTCGGTGCCGAGGAGAAATTCGCGCTCCGGGTTCAGCCCGTTTGGGCCTTCTTCAATAAAGACCGGGGGCAAAAACCCCTTGCCGCCGTGAATCTCGATCGGGCTGTAGGGTGCGATCTGTTTGGCAAAAATTGCCACAATCGCAAAGAAAACGATGATCACCAGCCCCACCATGGAAGCCTTGTTGCGCATCAGGCGATACCATGCGTCCGCCATCAGATTGCGCGACTGGGTTTTCATCTCCAGGCTGGCGATTTTGGAAGCCTGTTCTTTCGTAGTTAGTTGTTGTGCCATGATTTCACCTCAGTCCGACAGCCGGATGCGCGGATCCAGGAATACATATACAAAATCCACGCTCAAATTCGCCAGGGCTACCAGCACAGCATACAAAATGGTCGTACCCATGATCATCGAATAGTCACGCTGCCCAATCGCGGTAACATAAGCCCGGCCCATGCCGGGGAAGCTGAACATCGTCTCGATGATAAATGAACCCACTACCAGCCCGGCCAACGACGGACCAAGGATGGTCACTACCGGGATCAGGGCATTCCTGAACATGTGGCGGGTGATCACCAGTCGCTCTTTCAGCCCTTTGGCGCGTGCCGTGCGCACATAATCCTGGCGCAGCACTTCCAGCATGGAAGCGCGGGTCATGCGCGCTGTCCGCGCCAGGGTATTGAAACCCAGCACCACCGCCGGCAGAATCCACACGTCAAACTGATCCCACGAAGTCGGCACAATGCTCACCAGATGCAGCCATGAGGCAAAGATGATGATCAGAAAAATGGCAATCACAAAATTTGGCACCGAGACGCCCAGCGTGACGATGAACAGACTGGCATAGTCAATGATCGAATTGCGCTTCAGGGCCGAAATAACCCCGACCGGCACCCCCACCACAACCGCCATCGTCAACGAGATCAGCGCCAGGCGCATGGAGTAGCCGAACCGGCTGTACCAAAAGTTCTTGTCCGTCGGCGGCTTAAAAAGGATATCCTGTACGGTGCGTCCGCGCTGGCGATAGGACGGCCCAAGATTACCGCAAATAATGCCGCAAACAAAATCCCCGTCTTTATCCGTATCGCCAATCATGTAGGCCATATACTGGCGCCACATGGGTTTATCCAATCCATAATACTCATTCAGTCGTGCCTGCGTGATCGCATCCACCTGACGCGCATTGGGATCACGGTCCCACGGGCCGCCGGGGGCGGAGTGCATCAGGAAAAAGGTGATCGTAGAAACCACCAATATCACCGGCACCATCCATAACAATCGTTTAATCAAATACCGTAGCATCATCCTGTCCTGGAATTGTGGTTTTCAGGTTGGCTGGCCCGTGGGCCAGCCAACCCGATTCCCGCACCATCATGCGATGGCAGCGGGGTGATTAATGATCTTCGACGGTAATCGTCAGCGGCATGAAAGTGCCGGGCCAGTCAGCGTCCTGTGCGGTCACGGTGATTCCCTTGACCCACGGCTTGACCAGATAGGTCTCGGCACGGTTCCAGATCAAGCCAGCCGGAACCAGATCGATCAACATGTCCTGAGCTTCCTGTTCGAGACGCAGGCGCTCTTCGTAATCCATGGTAGCGTCAGCGGTAGCCATCAACGCATCCAGTTCGGCGTTGCTGAAAGCAATGCGCTCGCCGAACGCACCGGTGCGCCAGTAAGTACCCAGCCAGTTTTGGGGATCGGGATAGTCCGAGCACCAGCCGAGGATATAAACCTGCGGAGAGGTCTCGCGATCTTTCGTCAGGGCTGTGTAGGTAGTCGGCTCAACCGGGTTCAAAGTGATCTCCATATTGAAAATACCGCTCCACTGGGCCGACAGCCATTCAAAGCGCGTGCGGTTGCGAGGATTATCAGCGAAAGTCAAGGTAACCGGTGGCAAAGCATCCGTGCTGCCATAGGAGGAATCAGCAATGGCTTGCAGGGCGGCTTCAGGATCGTAACCCCAGCGGGTTTCGCCTTCCTTGTGACCAGGAACGCCCTTGGGAATCCAGGTCAGAGTCGGAACGCCAACACCCTTCAACACATCGCGCACCCAGGCATCGCGGTCAATCGCATAGGCGAATGCTTCGCGGACTTTGGGATCATTGAAAGGTTCTTTCTCGTGGTGGAACATGGCGCCAAAGGTGCAGGTGCCAGGGAACATGACCATCTCTTCGCTCAAAACCGGGTCATTCTGAATCGTCTGGAAATCTTCCACACCAAAAGCGAAGATGTCCATCTCGTCATTCTTGTATGCTTCAAAAGCCACAGCGGAATCCGTAATGTAATGGTATTCCAGCATGTAAGAGGGCTGACCATCCCAGTAATAGGGATTCGGCTCAAACAAACCTACTTCGTTCAGTTCCAGTTTTGCGAGATTGAACGGGCCGTTGCCAATATGATTGGAGGCTTCCAGCCACCAGATTTCAGGATCGGTTTCGATGATCTCCTGCCTGGCGGGGAAAGCCACCCACAAACCGGCGATATAGGCAAAATACGGTGCGGGCTGTTCCAGTTCGACCTTCAGGGTGAGGCAGTTGGCATCGTCATAACTGGTGCAGCGGTTGCCATCTTTATCAAAAGCCTGAACCATGACCTGGTCTTCCAGCGCCTTCAATTCTTCTTCTGACAGGGCTTCAACATCGGCGCTGCGGTAGGCAACAGCGTTCTTGATATCATCCGTGATATAGGCATACTCCCCAGCAGTGTAGGGGTTGATCGTGCGCTTGAAGGCATACTCGAAACGCAGCGCATTCAACAACGAGCCGTCCGCATATTTGAGACCTTCGCGCAGGTTGAAGACAACCTCGGTACCGTCCTCGTTGAATTCCCAGGACTCTGCGGCAGCCGGAACAACTTCCAGGTTCTCGTTCAGGCGGGTGAGGCCTTCATACATCTGGCGCAGGTGGGAAATCTCGTTGTTAAACGAGGATTTCTGAGGGTCAATCATATCGGGGAAGCTGGTCAGGTTGACCCGCAAAACCGGCAGATCATCCGGTACTGCCGCTTCAGCAGCCGGCGCTTTCTCGCCGTCACCCGCTGCGGGGGCATCAGCAGCAGGCGCATCCGCCGCAGCTTCCGGCGCAGCGGGCGCCGGCTGGCAGGCGCCCAGCAGCATACTGGCAACCAGCAGAACAGCAGACAAAACATAATACTTTTTCGAGTTCATTTTTTCTCCTTCTCTACATCAAAGTAAGTTTTTCGACAGCAGGGGACTGCTGTACTTCACAGAATAAAACAGGGATACGACACCTCCTTCTCTTCTTTCTGAAATGACAGCGAGTGCTGCTCAACCTGCAAAATGACAGGCAGCCCAATGTCCCGGGGAAACCTCCCGAAATGCAGGCCGTTCCGCCGCGCAAATTTCAGCTGCCAGGGGACAGCGCGTTCGAAAGCGGCAGCCCGAAGGGGGATTGACCGGTGAAGGGACATCTCCGGTCAGGATAATGCGCTCGCGTTTCTTCTCAATTTTTGGATCCGGGATCGGCACAGCTGAAAGCAGTGCCTGGGTGTAGGGATGCTGCGGGTGTTCATACAATTCCGTGCGGTCTGCCAGCTCCACGATCACGCCCAGATACATCACCGCCACACGAGTGCTGATGTGCCGCACCATCGACAGGTCATGGGCAATGAAAAGATACGTCAAACCAAGCTTTTCCTGCAAATCTTCCAGCAGGTTGACCACCTGCGCCTGAATGGAGACATCCAGCGCCGAGATGGGTTCATCGCAAACGATCAGATCCGGGTTCAGCGCAAGCGCACGGGCAATCCCAATGCGCTGACGCTGTCCACCGGAAAATTCGTGCGGATAGCGGTTGATAAACGCGGGGTTCAGCCCGACCATTGCCAGCAATTCTTTCACCCGGGATTCAATTTCATTGCGGGGAAGCAAGCTGTGAATGCGGATCGGATCGCCGATTGTTTCGCTGACCGTCATGCGCGGGTTCAGACTGGCATAAGGGTCCTGAAAGATCATCTGCATTTTCTGACGCAGCCTGCGAATTTCACCCTTTGAGGCACCCGTCAGATCAGTGCCGGCGTAGATCACCTTCCCTGCGGTTGGCCGGTACAATTGCAGGATAGAACGCCCGGTAGTGGACTTGCCGCAGCCAGACTCACCCACCAGCCCCAGGGTCTCTCCCTGATACACGTCAAAGGAAATATCATCCACAGCGCGCAGCTGCCTGATTTCCCGCCCCAGGAGCTTGCCCTGTACCACCGGAAAATATTTTTTCAATCCTTCTACATGCAGCAACACCTGTTTTTCCATCATGCGCGCTCCTTTCCCGTAGCCGGGTCTACCCAGCAAGCGGCATAATGATCCAGCCCCACAAATTGCAGCGGGGGATTTTCCTGCAAACAGCGGTCAACGCGGTAAGCGCAGCGCGGCGCAAACGGGCAGCAGGTTGGCTTTTCATACAGCACCGGTGGCAGGCCATCGATCGAGGCCAATTTCTGGTGCTGCTCGATATCCAAACGCGGCAAACTGCCCAACAGCCCTATTGTGTATGGGTGTTGGGGGTTCGCATACAACTCATCTACAGTGGCCTGCTCAACGATATAACCGCCGTACATCACATTCACCCGTTGGGCCAACCCAGCCACCACCCCCAGGTCATGGGTAATCCAGATGATCGCCATGCCAAGTTTGTCCTGCAAGCGATTTACCAGATCGATGATCTGCGCCTGAATGGTGACATCCAGCGCGGTGGTTGGTTCATCGGCAATGAGAATGGCAGGGTCGCAGGTGAGCGCCATGGCGATCATTGCCCGCTGGCGCATCCCGCCGGAAAACTGGTGCGGGTAATCATTCAACCGCTGGCGGGCATTGGGAATGCCGACCAGCTCCAGCACCTCGGCACCGCGGTCCCAGGCTTCTTTCTTTGTCATCTCCAGATGTGTTTCCAACGGCTCGGCAATCTGCCGGCCAATGGTCAATACGGGGTTAAACGATGTCATCGGATCCTGAAAAATGATGCTGATATGCGACCCGCGCACCCGGCGCAGTTCGTCATTCGACATCTTCAGCAAGTCCTGGCCGTTATACAGCGCCGTCCCGGCAACCACTTCACCGGGCGGGGTGGGGATCAACCCCAGCATGGACATCACGGTCACGCTTTTGCCGCAGCCGCTTTCGCCAACAACCCCCAGGGTTTCGCCTTCCTTCAAACGAAAAGACACGCCGTTAACGGCGTACACAACGCCTTCCCGCATACGGAATTGCGTCTCCAGTCCTTCGACTGCCAATAAATCTTCCATGCACCATCCTCCGCGTCCTGTGACACAAAACCGGATTGGTTTTGCTTTTCCAAGCATAAGAAAAAAACGCAGTTTATACGCCACCCAACCAGACGAAGTTAATACTGACCAATGAGCGGGTGTTATTCCTGGCCTGCGGGACAGCTCTGTACCTGGTCAAAAGGATAGTATTATCTTTCTGGATAAGGGCAAAATCAGGGTTTTGTTCTATAATGAATTTACGCTTTATGATGAAGCACACAATTTGAAATACTTTTCTTGCACCTTCGCACAGCGGACCTTGCGTGAAATGGTTTTTCCAAACCGCCAAGGTGTTCGGATCAGCATTTTTATTCCACTTCCAGGACAATCCGCGGAACGCCGTGAACCAGAAAAAACGACACCCCGTCATCTCGCATCTTGCCTTGCTGCTCGTGGCCTTTTTCAGCCTCGCGAGCAATATCCTGCCTGCCCATGCCGGCCGGGTACAAGCCAACCTGCAACGCGTGCAGCCACAAACATCGGCAGAAACTATCCGCTTTGAAAACCTTTCCGAAAATGATGGCCTCTCCAACAATCAGGTACAGACCATTCTGCAGGATCAAAACGGCTTCCTGTGGTTCGGCACACAGAACGGGTTAAATAAATACAACGGCTATGAGTTCACCGTTTACCAGCAAACCATCAATGATCCCGCTTCCATTGCCAGCAACCACATCACCGCACTTTTTGAAGACAGCCAGGGAATTTTATGGATTGGCACCGATATCGGTCTGGAACGCCTTGACCCCCGCACCGGAATATTTTCCCACTACCAGCACAATGCAGATAACAACAAGGGCTTCAACGGTACCCGCGTCCTGTCCATCACAGAAGACCATGACGGCAACCTGTGGATCGGCACCAACAATGGCGGGCTGAACCGTTTCGATAAAAACACCTACCTGTTCACCAATTACCGGCATAAGATCAATAACCCCGATTCGCTCAGCAGTGATTATGCGCGAACGGTACTGCAGGACAGACAGGGGAACATCTGGGTCGGCACCAATATGGGGCTTGATCTCCTCGATCAGGAAAACGACCGTTTCATCCATTACGACTACAATGCCCTGGAACCAGGCGCAATCAGCAAAGGCGCTGTAAGTGCGCTGACGGAAGACAGCCAGGGCATCTTGTGGATCGGCACAAGCGAAGGCAGAATCAATCGTTTTGACCCGCGTCGACAGACATTTTCATCATATACATTTCATGCAGACAGTGAAATTTCCGCCGTCAATGACGTTGTTTGGGATCTTGATTTTGATCAGCGCGGTGACCTGTGGATTGGCGCCAGCAGCGGCCTGTATCGCTTCCAACCCGGCAGCGGAGAGATGGAACGCATCAACCATCTGCCCAATGACCCCGCCAACCTCGTTAACCCCCTCATCTCCTGCATCCTTGAAGACAAAATCGGGATGCTCTGGTTTGGTGGCGGCCTGCAGGGAGTCAATAAATTCCATCCCGGAAACAGCTTCTCCCTTTTCCAGCACGAACCAGACAACCCCAACAGCCTCAGCAGCAACCCGGTCTACGCCCTCTACCAGGACAATCAGCAATCCGTATGGATTGGCACGTATGGCGGCGGGCTGAACAAACTGGACCCCGACAGGGAAAATTTCCAGACCTTCTTGCATACTCCCAACACAGAGAACGTCATCAGCGGCAATGAGATCAGCGCCATCCAGCAAGACCGCTCTGGCTATCTATGGGTAGGCACAGTCTTCAACGGCCTGAATCGTCTTGATCCCGACACGGGTGAATTTATCCACTACATCCACGACCCGGAAAACAGGGGCAGCTTGAGCCAGAACCACGTCACCACCCTGCTTGTAGACAAACTCAACCGGATCTGGGTCGGCACGTTTGACAACGGCCTCAACCTGCTCGACCCCGGCAACGGAGCCTTCACCCACTACTGGTTCACCTCCAGCGATTATTTTGGCATGACCGACAATCACATCACCGCCCTCTACCAGGACAGGGAAGGGTTTCTCTGGATCGGCACCTGGAAAGGCATCTCCATTCTTAACCCGCAAACCGGTTTGTTTACCCGGTATCAGCATAATCCATTGCATCCAAATAGTCTCAGCAATGAAGTCGTCCTTTCCTTTTACGAAGATCCACTGGGGAAAATGTGGATTGGCACCAATGGCGGCGGTCTCAATCGCTTTGACCGTGAATCCAAATCGTTCCAGGCCTACACGGAAGAACACGGTCTGCCAGACAACACCATTTACGGAATCCTCGGCGGCCCGGACGGCGAATTGTGGCTGAGTACCCGCCGCGGCATTGCCAGTTTTGATCCCCTGACCAAAACCGTACGCAGCTATGACGTACAGGACGGCCTGCAGGGCAGCGAATTCAACCCCGGCGCTTCCTTCCAAAGCAGGACCGGAGAAATGTTCTTCGGCGGATCGAAAGGCTTTAACAGTTTCTATCCCCGCCAGGTGCGCTCAAACCCCTATGCCCCTCCCATCGTGATCACCAATTTCAGCACCCTTGACCGCAGTGTGCAGCGCGACATTACCCGCAACACCAGTTTTGAATTAACCTCCCGGGATTACTTCATCGCCTTTGAATTCGCTGCCCTGGACTTCACCGCCCCCGAAATGAATGAATACGCCTACAAACTGGAAGGGGTCGATGAAGACTGGATCTATACCCGCCCCACCCGCCGTCTGGAACCCCACACCAATATTCAGGAAGACGACATTGAGCGCAGCTGGTATTACACCGGTTCGCGGCGTTACGTCAGCTACCATGATCTGAAAGCCGGTGAGTATGTCTTCCGTGTGAAAGGCAGCAATAACGATGGCGTATGGAACAACGAAGGCATTGCCATCACCATCAATGTCCCTCCGCCCTTCTGGCAGACGCCGGTTTTCCTCATCAGCAGCCTGCTCTTCATCGGTGCGGTTGTTGTAACCGGGTACATCTTCCGCACACGCAGCATCGCCCGCCAAAATCGTGAACTGGAAGACCAGATCGAAGAACGTACCTCCGAGATTGAACAACGCCGGCAGGTAGCCGAAGGCCTGCGTGATATCCTCGCCATTATCAACTCCAACCAACCCCTGGATGAGATCCTGCACCATATTGTTGTGCAAGCCAACAGTCTGCTCGACTCGGATGCCTGCGTGCTATACAGTTTCGACCTGGCCAATGAAACCGTACACATCGAATCCCATCACAAGCTGCCAGAGGCCCTGGCGATCATTACAGATTTCCCCCTCTATCAGGGAAAGGCCAATCAAGCCCTGCTCAACCGCCAGCCCTATGTTGAGACCTACCTGATGGGCACCATCCAACCCGTCATGCAGTCTGCCCTCGGGCTTGCACCCCAATGGCAGAAATGGCAGACCATTATCCGCAACCACTACAACGCCTACATGTCCGTGCCCATCATCGTGCGGGATGAAGTCTTCGGCTGCTTCACCTTCTACTACCACCAGGTGGAATATCTCGCCGGACACGAACAGGAAAAAATCGAACTGGCCGTGGTCTTTGCCGACCAGGCGGCCCTCGCCATCGAAAACGCCTTCCTGCGTTCCCAGGCCGAGCAAAACGCCATCGCCGCTGAACGCAACCGCCTGGCCCGCGACCTGCATGACGCCGTCACCCAGACGCTTTTCTCTGCCAGTCTGATCGCCGAAGTCCTGCCCCGCATCTGGGAAAAAGATCAGAACGAAGGCGGCCGGCGGCTGGAGGAACTGCGCCAGCTTACCCGCGGCGCCCTCGCCGAAATGCGCACCCTCCTGCTGGAACTGCGCCCCGCCACCCTGGTGGAAAGTGATCTGGGCGAACTGCTCAAACAGCTCAGCGAAGCATTTGCCGGGCGGACACGCATCCCCGCAAAATTACACATCACCGGACATTGTCAACTACCTCCAAACGTCAAGATCGCTATTTTCCGCATCGCCCAGGAAGCCTTGAACAATACCAGCAAGCATTCCGGCGCATCTGAGGTTACAATATCTTTGGATTGTGATGAAAATTGGGTTAAACTTATCGTGACAGATAACGGGGTTGGATTTGAACAAAATCAACGCATCCCCGATCATCTGGGATTAACGATCATGCAAGAGCGTGCCGAAGCAGTCCATGCCAGGATCACAATTCAAAGCCGGCCAGGTGAAGGAACGCAGGTGTTGGTAGAATGGAACAGAAGCGGGAGCGAATAAGATGAGTGAACAGGATTTGATCAAAGTATTGATCGTTGACGATCATGCCGTCGTGCGCAGTGGTCTGAGTGCTTTTCTGATGGTATTCGACGATCTGGATCTGGTGGGTGAAGCAGGCAGCGGCAGTGAAGCTCTGCTCAAATGCGAGCGTCTTAAACCAGATGTGGTACTGATGGACCTGGTGATGCCCGAAATGGATGGCGCAGAAACCACACGCAAAATTCGCGCCAATTGCCCTTCTATCCAGGTGCTGGCGCTGACCAGCTTTAAGGAAGACAATCTGGTGCAGGAAGCCCTGCAGGCCGGCGCCATCGGCTATCTGCTGAAAAACATCTCCGCCAACGATCTGGCCAATGCCATCCGTGCTGCCAAAAAAGGAAAGCCCACCCTGGCGCCGGAAGCCACCCAGGCACTCATCGATAACGCCAAGAAACCCAAACCGGAAGATTTTGGGATGACCCCGCGAGAAAAAGAAGTGCTGGCCCTGATGGTGGCCGGGATGAGCAATCCCCGGATCGCCGAAGAACTGGTCGTCAGCCGTTCAACGGTCAAATTCCATGTCAGCAGCATCCTCTCCAAACTGAACGTGAACAGCCGCACCGAAGCTGTATCTTTTGCCCTGCAAAATAACCTGGTCAAATGACCAGACCTGATTGGACTAAACAATCAGGTCTCAATCCCGCCCATTGCCTGATGCAATCGGCGGGATTTTCATTCACTCTCTGAGCAAGAAAGTCATCATCCTCAGCGGCCGCCTCGAAAACCACCAGCCAGCTCTGCACGGCGGGGTCAATGCCTTCGTTACGAAAAGCAATCCCCACCACTTCGCAGCTCCCCCCTTTTTTCAATGCAGGCAAAAACACCTCCCATAGTGGCAAGCTATAGCATCTAGTGCCTTCCTGAACAGTGTACTAATGAAACAAAACTCACCCGCAGGAGGCACTTCACGCCTTGCCAGCCCCCGCAACGACCTTAAAAACCGCCGCCACACTCCCCACCCCAAAAATTACCAATTTACAACCCATTAACAGTTGATAAATTTCCACCTTTCCAGCCCAAAAAATGTTATCATGAAAACATGGGAAAAACTGCTATGCCCGCTGATCCTGATGACGGGACATTAATGCCATCCGACAACCAATTATTCGATATCTTTCCAGACCCTCTTTTCCTGATCGATGCAAGCAAGGTAAAAGACGATTTGCTGTCCCTGCTTGACTCCGGGGTTACCGATATAGAAGCGTACCTGTGCAAACATCCCCTGGCGATTGTGAAACTTGCCAAAAAAGCAAATTTTCTGAATACCAACCAGGCAGCCGTTGATTTTTATCAGGCACAAAATAAACTGCACCTGTTGAAAGAGATCCGCGACCACAACCCTGAACACTTTCAATTGTCATTTTCTTCAGATCTGCAAACTTTTTTTAAAGAGAAGTGTCCGCTGGAAATCCGCTTGAATTACAACACCTACAATGGCAAACCGTTGCACCTCAAGCTGAAAATTCGCTTCATGGATCAGGATTCCCCCTCCTTCGAGCGCATCCTTCTCATAATCCACGATATTACCGAACAAGTGCAAATCGAAAAAGTGCGCGATGCAATATATAAAATCTCGGAATATACACATGAAGTGCGTGACTTGCAGGAACTGTTCGCCTTCATCCATAAAACCGTAAACAAACTGGTTCTCGCAAAGAATTTTTTCATTGCTATGGCAGATTACGAGAAGGGACTCATAGAATTTCCTTATACGGTTGATGAATATGATGACCGCCCTGAATCCTTGCCGCTGGGACAAGGGTTCACCTCCTACGTGTTAAAAACCGGAAAACCGCTGCTGGCAACGCCCGAAGTGGCCGAAACGCTCATCAGGAACGGTGATGTGATTACCCACGGCACGGACAGTGTCGATTGGCTGGGCATTCCCCTGGTCATCGACAAAGACGTCATTGGCGTATTGACCGTACAAACTTATCATAAAAACGAGCGTCTTTCCCAAAAAGACGTGGAGATCCTGCAATTTGTATCCACACAAATTGCCATGGCAATTGACCGTAAAAAAACACAGGAAGAAGTCAGCAAATTCAAAGCCCTTTCTGATTCTGCCAATTACGGCATTTCGATTCTTGACCAAGAAGGCCGCTATATCTATTGCAATACGCACTATGCCCACATGCATGGTGTTGAACCCAAAGACATCCTCAACCGCCGTTTCCCCCTCTTCCAGCGAGTATCAGACTCGGGAGAATGGGATGCCTGGATGGAAACCCTGCTGAACTACGAAGAATCGAATGTGCGCGAAGTAATGCACTTTCACCGTGACGGCCATCAGTTCCCTGTCCTGGTGCATATTGCCCCGATCCGTGACCACAATACCACTCCGCTCTTCACCGCGCTGACGGCGGTGGACATCACCGACCAAAAGCAGCAAAACGAGGTCCTGCGCCGCTATGCTGACCGTCTGGAAGCCCTGCATCAAATTGACCAGGCCATCCTCGAATCACGCTCGCCGCAGCAGCTTGCCGCCGCCGCGATTAGCAATCTGAATAATTTGATCCATCTTGACCATGCCTCCGTCGTCTGGGTACGCGATGACAACAAAATCCCCGAACTGCTGGCTGTCTTCAATCACCCGTCCATTAAAAACACAAAACTTCGTTCGGAGATCGAAAGGCTTTGCCGCGAACTCCCCCTCCCTGCGGCAGAATTGGAACTGTCCGCCAAAACTTTGACCACAACCAACGACCTTTCCTCTCTGGAAGAACTGCTCAAGGACGCTGGCATCCAATATCTGCTTTCTGTTCCCCTGGGGGTGAACAATGAACTGCTTGGTCTGTTAAATCTGGGTACAAAAAAATCTCACCAATCTGCCAGGGGAAACCTGGAAATCGTTCAGGAAGTGGGCCGCATGCTCGCCATTGCCCTGCAGCAATCCAATCTCAACTACAAGATTCAGCAGTTGGCGATCACGGATGACCTGACCGGCATCTGCAACCGCCGCCAGCTGCTCAAGCTGGGGCAGCAGGAATTTAAACGCGCCAGACGCTATGGAAAACCGCTTTCCATGATCATGTTTGACCCGGACAATTTCAAAACCATCAATGATTCGTACGGCCATCTGATTGGCGACGAAGTACTGGTCGAAATTACCCGGCGCTGTGCCACCCAAATCCGGGAAACCGACATCTTTGGCCGTTATGGCGGAGACGAATTTATCGTCATCCTGCCCGAAACCGATATCAAAGACGCCCACCTTGCTGCCAGGCGCTTGTTAAATGCCGTCCACAACACACACTTTCAAACTGAAAAAGGCAGTATCATCTTATCAATCAGCGTGGGAGTTACCGAACTGACGGATGAAGCCGAAGACCGGGAATTGAAAGATCTGGTCAACCGGGCAGATGTTGCCATGTATGCTGCCAAACGCGCCGGCCGCAACCGGATCACCGTGCTGTAAACGCTCCCTCATTCTTACCACCTCTCCCACACGAATATGTCATTGCCAGCCTCTGAAAGAGGCGTGGCAATCTCCTCCACTGCTCAACTTTCCATTTTTGCAACCAAACCCCTTTTTTTGCGTATTAACAAGTAGAAGATAAAATAACTATGCAGCATGCTGTGCTGTTGTAAACGCAGAGGAGGCGTATCATGTTTGGTCTTATCAAAGGCATCATCGAGCTGTTTGTCGGTCTGATCACCGGCATTTTTGGCCTGGTTTTCGGCATCCTGGGTGCAATTTTTGGACTGGTGATGAGCATCATCGGCACCGTGCTGGGGCTGGCCCTCACCGTCGTGCTGCTCGGCGGGCTGGTTTTCCTGCTGGTATTGATTTTCTAACCCCACCCGTCGGCGTCTGAAAACTACGCCCCATCCACACCAATCTCTTCCTTCAGGATACTGACATAAAGCCACCGTGCGTTCATGCTTTATGCAGGGTGCATTCGCACGCCTACGGCGAACGCACCAAAACTCACCTTTAATTTTGAATGGTCCTGAATTGGAACATGAAAAAAGGTGCGTAGCGAACATCGTGTCTGGTAAGGTAAAGCACGCTAACGTACCTACCGATGAGGGTTTAGGGCGCTGTTAAGAGAAACAAAAGGTTCTCCCGCAGTGGAAAACCCACGCGGGAGAACCTCCAATTCAATCGATGAAGGCACCGCTCAGCGCAGCAATTTTTCCACCGCAGCATCCAGCACCGGATCAGCACTGCCCAGCACGCTTTCAGCCGTCACCGGCACAACCACCGAAGGCACCACCCCCACCCCTTCAATCAACAGGGCGCCATCCATCGTCTGCGGCCGGCCGGTGGGGAACTGCATGCTGATCTCATACGGCAGTGTATATTGCCCGCGGCCGACCTCGCCTGCCGCGCCATTGGTCGGGAAACTGCCCACCACCACGGCGCGGTCTTCCATCGTCATCGCATTGGTGAACCATTCACAGGCGCTCACGCAGTCGGGACTGACCAGCACAGCAATCTCTCCTTCATACAACATCGGCGCCGGTTTGATTTTGGACGGATACTGGTTCGCCTCAAATTCACCGGTCAGCGCATTGTAATACAGCGTCTCGGCCACAGTGATCTCTTGATCAAAGAAATAGCCCGCAAAATCCATCGCCAGACCGCCGCTGCCGCCGCTGTTGGTACGCAGATCGAGCACCAGGTCAGTGACCTCATACTCCAGCAAGACCTGAATATATTTTTCCCACAGACGGGCCATCAAGTTGTAGTCGTCAGAGAAGGTATTGATGCGGATATAGCCCACGCCAGAATCAAGGATCTTGGCCTCGATCGGCAGTGCTATCGGATCCTGAGCGTTATACCCCAGCGCCTCAAAAAGCGAGTCATAGTCCACATCGGCAAGCAGAAAATCGGTCTCTTGTGCGCTGCCTGGATTTCTGAAACTTACCGCAACACTTTCCCCCACCGGCATACGCGTCAGGGAAAGTAACTGGCCCTGGCGCCGGCTGTGTGCGGTGGAATATGGACCAAGATAGGGATCCACCGCATCCAGCGCAGCCTGTACAGGCTCTCCATCCCAGGTGAGGATCTCGGCTCCCGGCTCAATCCCGGCTTCGGCCGCGGCATAATACGGGAACACCGTGCTGACGATGACTCTGCCATCGACCAGTTCAGCCAACACCATGCCAAAGCTGCCGCCGTGCTCCTCGTAAAACACATCAGCATTAAAGGTCAGGCCGACATGAGAATCGGGAATGTCATAGGTAAAATCACGCAAGGCGCGATAGAGGGAATCCTCGCTGCTGGCTGCGCTGATAATCGGCGCATGTTTTTCATACAAGGCCTGCCAGTCGATATTCTTGTCCGCCGTGAAAGGATATTCCACCGAGACCTTGGCAAACATGGCATCAAACGCCTCGCCCGGGGTCATCGCCGAGTAATCATTGACCGCCCCTTCGCCCTCGATCAGGGTCATTTGCGGGTTCGCTTCCTTGTACACCCGGAAAGGCTCGGTATTCAAATCAACAATACTGTACCCGGCCGGCACGTCCTGGATCGGGTCATCTTCAGTAAACAGCATCGCATCCTCTCCAAAACCGGAGGGGAAGCTCTGGGCATCATCCGGCGCCCAAATGATCAGGTGGCCGCCGTTGATCTCGTTATCGCGGTCGGGGTCAGTCGTTGTGGAGGCATACGCCGTGGACCAGCCCGTCCCGTCGCGCTCTTCAAGGAACGGCCCGCCCCAGGTATTCGACCAGTAGGCCACCGCAAACACCATCACCCCGCGGTCTTCCTCGCCATCCTGGTCAACATCATGCAGCACAGCCTGCGGCACGGCCGGCAAAGACAGGCTGTATTGCAGCAGTCCATCTTCCACCAGTTCCACCGGCCCGATCGCCTGACCGCTCAGGGCAAAGCTGCGGGTTACATCCCGCGCCAGGAAACCGCTCTGGTCTTCCAGCAGCACAAATGGCTCGGCAATCCCGTCCATAAAGAAAGGGGATGTGAAGGGAATCGTGCCCGTCACCAGCACCGGCTCGTCCGTACCCGCATCGCCAACCGTGGAAGGCGCTGCAATCAGCGGGGTCGGGGTGGATGCGGCCAGCGGGGGAGCCGTCGTGACCGTTTCATTCCTGCCCAACACAGCGTCAAACGCACTGCAAGCCAGCGTAAACACCAGAAAAATACTCAGGAGAACAGCAATTCTTCGTTTCATGGTTTAACCTCTCTGATCAAAATTATCTATAATTCAGCTACCAGTATACATTGTTTTCCATTAATCATGCCGAATGGTTTGATAGATCGGGCGGCCTCCTCGCACCTGATTGCCGGATTGACAAATTTACCCCATCCCCCAATCCCCTGTCTTTCCATTACAATACTGTCAGTCAGACTTCACTACTGCCTTGTATTTCCCCCCTTCATCTGCAATAATTGGAGGAGAAGCGTTATCAAACCTTGCTCAAGGGAAACCGTATGAAAATCACAAAAAAAGCTGCTCGCAGAAACCCATACATCCTCGTCATACTCGGTATGATTTTGCTCAGTTGCGCTATACCCCTCAGTCAGATCAACCCGGCTGCGCCGACGCAGAGCAACCCTGACCCTATGGATCTCACCGAGGCCAGACTGACCAGCATATCTGGCGAGGCACTGGCCCGCCTGCCGGAGCAGGCCGCATTCGGTGCAGTGTCAGAACCCGTCATCCTGCCGGTTAAGAGCCAGGTAAAAACCCTGCAAGACAGCCATGCCCGCCTTGACCTCGCCACCGGCACCATCGTGCGCCTGGGACCCAACACCCTCTTCACCCTGGAAGTGCAGCAAAACGGCGCCGATGGCCTCTTCACCCGCCTCTGGATGGAAACAGGTCAGGTATGGGTGATTCTGAAAGGCGGCACGCTGGAAATCGAGACGCCTTCCGGCCTGGCGGCGGTGCGCGGCTCGTATATCAGCGCCT